>ENA-ORNF01000137-ORNF01000137.1-human-gut-metagenome-genome-assembly--contig:-NODE-137-length-70755-cov-46.017496_pt1 | contig 70755 bp, 91 predicted proteins | sample MGYA00242110_ERZ509012 | MGnify/ENA primary metagenome ERZ509012 (study PRJEB26280, sample SAMEA2338714) | human gut metagenome | biome: human gut; feature: human-associated habitat; material: faeces... | reverse complement strand
ACATATTCAATTACATCTACTGTCCCAGTTTTTGGTGTTTCATCCTTTTCTTCTTTTGCAGGAGTATTGTCTGGTGTTTCAGAAGGCGTATTATCAGGTGTTTCTTCTACAACTTTTTTCTCTGCTAAAGTATAAATACTAAAGTGGTCTGTTGTAAATGTTGCAAATCCATTTTCAACTGTTACTTCATATTCTATTATCTTATTATTGCTATCTACATAATATACCATCAAATTTTTACCTTTTAAATTCTCGTTTACTGGTATTTTTACTTCAAATTTTCCATTTGATAATTTTTGTATATACTTTCCTGTTGAGTTAGAATATAATTTCAAATCAAACATTTCGCTATTAGTTACTTCTAATAACTTAACAATTTTATCATATTCAATTCCATTAGTTATCTTTGAAACTTGAATAAGTGTATCAAGTGGAATTGCTGTTGTTTTAGCACTTATTGTTATGTTACTTCCAATATCATTTGTAACAAGAGAAATATTGTCATTTACTTTTAAACTATCTTTAATTACTAAGAATTTAACTTCTTTTCCATTTATATTTAATGTATAATATTTCTCATAAATATTTGATGCAGTTACAAAAGAATAATAAGCATCTTCATTATAATAATTTAAGTTCATCATTGCTTGTGCAAACTCTTCTGCAGTAGCATATTGTGCATGAACTCCACTATTGTAATCCAAATTATAATCCTTAATAAATTGTTGCTTTTCTGTTTCTAAAAAGCTCTCAACTGTTCCTGCTTCAGTTACATTAAAATCTTTTCCGAAAATTGTAAATAGTTTTAAATAAAATTTCTCAAAAAAATATGTATATGTGTCAATGATGTGAAACATTACCCTATAACCATTTTTTTAACTTTTTTACATCAAAATTGTATTATTTACTTACTATGTATTGTATTATTATGTCATTTTATGTTATAATTTATACGTAAATTTTTTAAAGATAGGTGTGTGGTCTTATGGCTGAGTTAAGATTTATTGAAGATTTCCCTGTAAAAGGAGTAAGGTTTATCGATATTTCTCCTAAACTTGCTGATAAAGATGACTTTTCAAAAATCATTGATGAGATGAGTTCAAAAGTACCAACAAATACGGATTATATCATAGCCCCTGAATCAAGAGGATATATTTTTGGAACAGCAGTTGCAAACAAATTAAATTTAGGATTTGTTCCTATTAGAAAACCTGGTAAATTGCCAGACAATTTAGTTTTATCTGTTGATTATTATAAAGAATATGGTAAACAGAGCGAAGGAATGATATATGCTTTCCACAAAGCTCCTTTGGGTACACATAAAAATGGGGCTAAAAATTATTTATGGATAAAACATTGCTATAGATGTGGAAAAACAATTAGTGTAGAAGGAAGCGCGAAACCTGCAGCTACTTGTGAATGTGGTAGTACGGATGTACAGGTTGATGAATTATATATTCCTGTTTACAATGATTATAGAGATAGCATAGACCCGCCACCATTTCCAGACTATCCTTATGCAACAGAGGCAGGATTATATAGAGATGTGGCCTATGAACCATATGTTAAAGGAGATTATTTAAAATTATTAACTACCTTAGATAAATATGTGGACGGTGACCCCGATGATGCTGAAGTAGATGGCTATGATATAGGATATTATGAAGGACAAGTTTATTTAACTCGTTTAATTCCTTTGAGTGATAAAAATAATAGTATTGACGGGTACGATTACAAAATTAACAATATTTATACAAGGGCCTCAAGCGGACATATTGAAGAATGGAATGCAAACATTGATGGCACAAAAGTCACTTCTTTTGTATACAATTATGGAAAAATGTTAGATTATTTACGCATAGTGGAGGATTGCTTAGATAAAATTGAAAAATTAGAAGAAAGATACAATGCGTGGGAGGCAGAATCAGACCGTCTACATAAATTAATTCAAGATGCGTATGGAGATTATATAGTAGAAGGTAATTATACAAATAGTGAACAGCCATATGTAGGATTGTTGTTTAGAGAGGGGATGGAGGCATCTGACAAATTTGCAGTGCCAGAAATTACATACACCCTTGATGTAATAGACTCAAGTGGTTTAATAGAGTATCGTCAACCACAAGCAACTATATATAGTTGTGGAGATTGTAATTATAGTTCATACACTCCAATAAATGAATGCCCTCGTTGTGGTGGCACTACTTTAATTGCAACATATGATACTTATAATGATTTGATACATTTGTTACATAGTGTAGGCCAAATAGTACCTAAGGCAGGAGACTATGTTAGAATTTATGATGAACCTATGGGTATGTATGGAGTCCCTGGTTTAATCACTGAAATTAGTAGGCGCCTAGACAATCCTATAGACAATAAAATTAAACTAGATACTTCCTATACGGATGATGAAGAATTGGTAGGTAATATTATTACAGCTACAAATACTGTTTTAAACAATTCGGACATCTATGCACGTACCGCCGTTTTAAAAGCGGATGGCACAATAGATTCGTCTTCTATTACAAAAACATTAAATAGCCCTAACGCAAGCTTGAGTATAGTTGGGACAAATGGAAATATGTTATTAACCGGGTCGGCTTTACAATTTACAGACCCTAATGACAGCACCAGAGCCATTAAATATTCTGGAACCGGAGTTTTTACAACGACTACATTAAGTGAAAATGAAGAGGGAACCGAATGGCAAAAATTAATTACTCCAACGGGAATTAATGCAGCTTACATAAATGCAGGACAGATTGATACTAAAAATATTAGTATTATGTCTGGTACAACTAGTAAAATTTTAATCGACCAATATGGATTGGTAATTAAAAATAGGGGTAATAAATCTGCTCATGTTACATCATTTGATACCGACAAGGCTAAAAAAGATGCCGAGTATGCTAGAAAATGGGGAGAAGATAATAATATTGCTGGATTTATGGGGGTTGACCTTAATAACAATGCTATAGTATACACCAAAGGTTTTTTAGTTGCTAATGAAGGAAGTAATATAGCAAACTGGATTACTAGTAATGAAGGTTTCTATCATTTAAACAGCAGTAATCAAAAAGACTTATGGCTAAGTCCAGGAGGTATTAACGGGACTGTTGGAAATAGCGGTAACCAAAAATTTGCTATATATGCAAATAAAAAATTTGGAGTTACAACTGATGGGGTTCTTTATGCTCAGGGAGCCAATATTCAAGGTACTATTACTTCAAATAATGTTACTATTACTGGCGGTAGTCTTAAAATAGGTAGTAATTTTGAAGTATCCAACACTGGTGTGCTAAAAGCTACTGGAGCAGACATTGGAGGAACAATTACCACAGATAATCTAACAGCTACTGGAGGTAGTATCAGTAATTTAACCGCAAGCAATATTAATGCAACCAACCTAAACGCTACTGGTGGAACATTTACTAACATATCGGTTACAGGAACTAGTACTTTTAGTGGAAGTATTGATGCTAGTAGTATTACATCTGGAACCTTTGCTTCTGCACGTATTCCTAATTTAAGTGCGAGTAAAATTACTTCTGGAACCATGTCTGCCAATAGAATTAGTGGTGGTACACTGAATATTACAACATCAGGAGGTTATTTAAAAGCTGGTCTTGATACCACCCATCCAGAAGTTAGTGGTTTGAATATTACAGGAGATGCTGGTGTTGCCTTTAATGGTAATAGCATATCTGGTTTAGGTACTATCAATATGAGTGGTGGAGGAACTGGACAAACCGCAACCGTGGCAATTGCTTATAACTTTACATGGACTACAAGAGCCAGTGTGTTAACAGGTGTTTCTTACAAAACAGCTGAATTATCATTTAAAAATGGTATATTTATAGGTATAGGTAATATTCAAGACAAAGAAGTTGCCATTGGTTAATATACTTTATATAAAAAAAGAGAAGGATTATTTCCTTCTCTTATTTTTTTTATATTCACCAAGACTGTTAGCACGGCTGCGTCTTGGTTTCTCATGATTGCTATTTTTCTTTATCCATCTTTCAATATCCTCTAGGGTCATTGGTTCGTTTGGTTTTCTCTCAAACTTTTTGTTATATGGTTTTTTCTTATTAAACTTTTTATCTCCATTGGGTCTCAATGTCGTACACTCCTCCTAAAATCATTTTTTCAATATTGTGCGCCAATCGCAGCTCTCGTTCATTTTCTCCTATGTCTCCAAGTAGCATGTCATTTATACATCTACTATGTCCTTCACTTTGTACTACTAGTCTATAACCTTGCAAACATAAACCATTGTCTAGTGCTGTAGTTAAAGGTGTCACTATATAAGGACATTTATTTTTTAGTTTTTGTTTAAATTCTTTTAAAGATATTGCATTGTATTCTACTTCTCCATCTAAATTAACTAGAATAGTTCCGTTTGGGGAATTTTGCAATATATCTCTAGTGCTTTTATCCGTTATCATATGCCCTCCTAATAATGGTAATCTACTATAGCTACGAACCAAGATTGTTTATTTGGTTGTTGTAACACTTCATGGAGATTGGCTAATTGACCCTCTCCCATTTCATCTATGTCCAACCATTCAAACCAATCGTCTTCATGGCATATAATCATGGTATATGGTAAGAAAATGTCTAATCCTCCGCCATGTGCCATCCTAACTACTTCATCATGCACTATATTTCTCATGCGTGCGATGTTGGTATATTGTAAGGCAGGATTTGGTTCCATGCGGTCAGGATATGGAAATTGGCCATGAGGTATATCAGGCCATCCTATACCAGCGTAATATGTTTTACACTTTTTACTAACTGGAATTAAATTAGAATATCGTCCACCAATAGACGCATAATCCCATGTTCTTTCTTGGCTATAATAATTCATACATCTTTCAATGGTGCTCAGGTTACGAGCGACTATAGTACACATTGCATGCATAGGTATCTATCTCCTTTTATTATTCAATATTATATTTTCATATTTATTATATCAAAAAAAAGAGCAGATGTCAAGTTTTTTTGACACCTGCTCCTTATTTTTATGCCTAAAATAGCCTAAATCGTCGTAGGCGCGTTTAAACGGCCACTGAAGCGATTTTACCCTCTAGACGACAAGTTATATTCCCTTTATATTAAAAGGGGCTTAGAATCGATTTATGAAGGTCGAATTTTTCCAAAATCGCAAAATTTGCTAGTATTTTTCAAATTTTATCTTTTTATAATATATTTATATTAAAAAATATTTTTAAACGAAATGCGCTAACGAATTTTGCTTTTAAATTTGGTTTTATGGTTTTAATTTTTTTTAAAAAATTTCAATCGGTTTAACCAAACTGTTTCTTCACACCATGGACAGTCAACATATATAATATGTTCAAATCCATAGACACCTGCTCGGCGGATATCTTCTTTCTCATATGTAAACTTACATCTACACTTTTTACATTTGGCAACATATAATGGGCCTTTGACGCAGCACCCGTTTTTAATAATAGTTTTCATTATTTAGTTTTCTTTAAAACTCTACCACGGTACTCATTATATTTATCATAACGAGCATGCATGTCCATTTGTTCTTCAGGCGTTAGTGTTTTTGAGAATGCTTCATAAAAACCACATGGTTGATACTCTGGGCATCCCCCGTCTCTAACACACTCTGGCACATTAGCCCAATAGATGTCTTCATCATACTCTTTGATGGCTTCTAAAACTGCTTGCCAATATTTACGAGTTGTGGGGTCTGCACAAGTACACAATCTTTTACGAGATATGTTAATAAGTGATTGGATGTTTGCATCCATTTCCATCATAACAGGGTTCATTTGGGAACGTTCTTCTCTTGGCACTCCCGTTCTATCTTCTCTTTCGGTTGCTACAAATTTTTCACAACCAATATGATGTCTTGCAAAATGTGTAGAAATAGCATAAGGTATCTCTGGCCATTTCCAACTGATTGTACCACGTCTTAGAGGACTGTGTTCACACATCAGTAATTTTCTTTTCCATTTAGAAGATGGTTCATTTTCCCCAGCTTCTTTTGAAATTGTTGTCATACACGCCGATTTAATTTTTTTCCAATTCACATCAAAGTCTGTGATTTGCACTTCAGTATTATAATTTTTACTCATTGTTAGTTCTGTCTCCTTTTAGCTCAATTACGGCAAGAATTGCATAATTAGCCATATCCATTAATGTATCTTCTATCTTCTCATCTTGGACAACCGCGGCTTGTTTAGATAAGGTTCTAGCTCTATTTAGTTTGTCTTCTAATCTTACTAAAAAAGAGACTAGGCCATACTTTTCATATGTATCATGAACTGAGTCGCCATAGTCTCTATTTTTTGTAATATATAGATTATGAAGACCGTCAAGAAGCTCCTTATGAGCTTCTATCTTTTCTTCAATGCTCATTAAGCACCTGTAGAACCAAATCCGCCAGCACCGCGTTCTGTGGCGTCAAGTTCGTCAACTTCAACGAATGTTACATTAACATATGGTATGAATACCACTTGTCCTATTCTTTCCCCTTTTTCAATTATCCTTTCTTCATTTGAGTCGTTATGTAGTGCTACAATATATTCTCCTGTGTAATCGTAATCACATACACCAACACAGTTCGCTGGTCTTAAACCTTGTTTAGCAGCTAGCCCACTACGAGCAAATACTGCACCAAAAGTGTCTTTAGGTGGTTGAATTGCTACCCCCGTACCAATTTTTGCTGTTTCATGTGGTTTAATTGTTGCACCTTCGTGGGCGTATAAATCATACCCGGCAGCGTATTCGCTTCCTCTTGTTGGAATTACACTGTCTTCATATAGTTTTTTAATTTTGATTTCCATAAGTCCTCCTATTTTACTACATGAGTAATGAAGGGATGTTCTCCTGTAAGCTTCAATACTCTAGCTTTTTGTTGTTCTAATATTTCCGCATTATCTTTGTTTGTTAATGTAGTGTAGATAATGTCGGCTGTTTCTCTAAAATCTGTTTCATCAAATCCTCTAGTCGTCATTGCTGGTGACCCAATGCGGACGCCACTAGCCTTCATTGGACTTAATTGTTCATTAGGAATGGTATTTTTATTAACAGTGATATGGACTCCATCAAGTACCTGTTCTGCTTCTTTGCCAGTTATACCTAATGAATTATATACATCTAATAGCAATAAGTGATTATCAGTACCTCCACTAATTACTTTCATGCCTTTAGATTGTAGTTCTTCTGCCATGGCTTTAATATTTTTTAATACTTGAATTTGGTATTCTCTAAATTCGGGTTGTAGCGCTTCATAAAAACATTGAGCCTTTGCTCCTATAACATGTTCTAATGGCCCGCCCTGAATACCAGGGAATACAACTCTATCTATTTTTTTAGCTAATTCTTCATTGTTGGTTAAGATTGCGCCACCACGAGGCCCTCTTAGCGTTTTATGAGTTGTTGTAGTAACAATATCTGCGTATGGTACTGGATTTTGATGTAGTTTTGCCGCCACTAGTCCCGCTATATGAGCCATATCTACCATTAAGTAGGCACCGCACTCATCGGCAATCGCCCTAAATTTAGCAAAATCTATAGCCCTTGGATAGGCGCTAGCTCCTGCAATAATCATTTTAGGTTTTTCTCTTAACGCTATTTCCCTAACATTCTCATAATCAATATACCCTTCGTTATTTACTTTGTAGTCTACTATTTCATAATCAGACCCACTGAAGCTTAATGGGTGTCCATGGGTTAAATGTCCCCCATCAGAAAGGTTCATACCCATTACTTTGTCACCCGGATTAAGTAATGCTCTATATGCTGCCATGTTGGCAGAACTGCCACAGTGTGGTTGAACATTTGCATATTTAGCATCAAATAGCATACATAAGTAATCTTTCGCTTTCGTTTCAAATATGTCAATATTTTCGCATCCTCCATAATACCTTTTACCAGGATACCCTTCGGCATATTTATTAGTCAATATACTTCCTTGTAAAGCCAACACATCATCAGATACATAGTTTTCACTTGCTATTAATTCTATGTTGTCATGTTGTCTTTGTGTTTCTTGTTCTAACGCTTGTTTTAATATCGCGTCCATTGAGCCTCCTATTCGCCCATGTAGAAATCTATTACACCGGCTTTTACTATTCTTATTCGGTCATTCATGCAATGCACACCATTTTCATCATATGCTTTGCAATAATAGTCTAATTTGTTATCTAAGCTTTTGTTTTTGTTTACTATGTACTCTACATCATCTTGACCGGGGATGGTTACAGCTACATAGACATCTGTTTTTTCTTCTTTCGCTCTAAGAAATACTTGTTTTAGTTCTTCTCTATTCATTGACTGCCTTAGTCTCCTTCATTTCTTCTGTGACCTCTTCGTCTGGAATTACTACCAATTCTGGTTGAGGTGGTTGTAAATCATATTTTTTCACTAGATTGTTAAAAGGTTCTTCAACCCATGGTCCAGGGTTTCGAGTTGCCAAAGCAGCATCAGCAAATGTAAAATTTCCTATAAAAATTCTATCACCTTTGTCATATAAATACGCGTTGGCAGAATCTTCTAACATTGTGTAGTCTATATATACTTCTTTTAAATTATAGAAGTTACAAAAGGACATACACTCAGCTTTTAAACCATTCATAGCATATTCTATAAATATGTTTTTACATTCTTGTACCGTCATTATTGTCCTCCTCCAAGCTTATCTGTACGTCTATTTTGACAGCATTACTTGTATTGAATACATAATCAAAGCGAGAACCTTGATTAAGTCGTTTCATTAGTTCTGACCTGTTTAATTCAATATATCTACGAGTTATATCTCCACAAAAGTTTTTATATTCTTCGCAACATATATATTTAGGTTCTTGAATTTTATTCTTTTTCTTTTTCATATATATTCTCCTTTTATATATATAAATTATATCATAAAAAATAAGAGATTGTCAAGTTTTTCTTAACAATCTCCGCAATTTTTTTATTGATTTCTAAACAGTAGGGCGGTATACAATAAAGCCGCTCCTATCCATTGTAATGACACGGGCCAATTTTCTAAATTGGTCACCATGTTTAATATAAAACTACCTGCAGCACCTATAACCATTAGTGCTGGGAAAACAACTTTTAAAATATCTACTGCATTATTCATATATAACTACTTCCCCGTTCTTTAGGCTTGCTTGTACATCCACCAAACGTTGATTAGACGAACCTCTAAACGGTAATGTAATATCTCGTAGCTCCTTTATAAAAGGTCCATCTACTAATACATCGCAACATTCTAACAATTCTTTAGTATCTTCATTTTTTAATAATTGTTCAAATGTTTTACCACAATAGGCCCATACATCTAATCCAAGATTGTGTGCTAATATCGCAAGTCTTGTATTTTGTTTTGGTTGTAGAAAAGGGTCTCCACCACTTAGTGTAATTCCCTGATGTCTAAGAGAATGTTTTGTTATTTCTTTTTCAATGTCCTCTAGGTCCACTTCCTTTCCACCACACAAACTGTGGGTTTCAGGATTATGGCATCCAGGGCAAGCCATACGACAGCCCTGATTCCATACAACCATGCGAATGCCTTTCCCATCTACAATACTTTCAGTTTGTAAAGGGGCGGCTAATCTAATCTTCATTAGACCAACCCTTTAATTGTTTGCTATGTTTATAACGCATATCTGCTTCTTGTTGTTTCCCTTTATTAAATGCTGTTTTATAATCTCCTGTTAGATACCCTGTAACTCTACGTAATTGTTGTATATTATCGCTACCACAGATAGGACAAGCATCATTAAACTCATCCGTATATCCACATTCTAAGCAAGTGTCGCTTGGAACATTAATAGCGAAGTATGGTATATCTTTATCCATTGCATAATTAACTAATTGTTCTAGAGCTTCTAGGTTATTTTGAGCTCCACTATCTAATTCTACATATGTGATACATCCTGCGTTAGAATACCCAGTTAATTCTGCTTCTATGTCTATCTTTTCAAATGGTGACATTTTCTTCCAAACTGGTACATGAATACTGTTGGTAAAGAATTCTTTATCACTTACGTTTTTTATGTTCCCATATTTACTTCTAAATTTCTTCATGGCCGTATGACATAGGTTTTCCGCTGGTGTATAATACACACCAAAATTTAGTTTAAAGTCTTGCTTAAATTGTTTACATCTTTGATTAAACAAAGTTTCTATTCTTTTAGCCATGTCCATGCCTTCTGGTGTAGTATGGTCTTTTCCAATTAAGATTTGTAATGTTTCTGCCAAACCTAATTGTCCAATAACTAGAGTACCATGTTTCATAGCACTTTCTACGGTTTTACCATCATATCCTGCCATTAATCCATTTTCATACATAAACTTAGCTGATGACGGATTTTGTTGGCATATCCAACGATAGCGTTCAATTAACATATCTCTTGCTTCAGTAATCTTTTGGTCTAATAGAGCCATAAAGATATGATATGCATCTACGCCTTCATTTAATACGCCTTTTTCTTTACGATAGTTATATTCTTCCACCGCTTCCATCGCTAGAGTTGGCATAATAATAGTTACTGGTGCAATATTTCCTCTACCATCTTTTAAGAAACCAAGACCATTGATATCAAAACCATTGTATGTTCTACATCCCATTGTTGAAACATAAGTCTTAGGGTCATTCTTGTCATATCCTTCATTAACACTCCAATCAACATTGGCATAATTAGGATATAATCTTTTAGCTGTAGATTTTAATGCTAATTTATATAAGTCGTAATTAGGGTCTCCTTCCTCGCGATTTACTCCTTTCATACATTGGAATATACCACATGGGAAAATAGGAGTTTTATGTAATTTACCAACACCTTTTAGTGAGCCGTTTAATAAAACTTCTGTAATCATCCTACCCTCTGGTAAAGTACAGGTACCATAATTAATACTCGTAAAAGGTAATTGGTTTCCACTACGGCTTTGTAATGTATTTAAGTTATGATACATACCTTCGGCCGCTTGTGATGCTTCTTTGTAAGTTTTGTCCATAGCATACTTGTATGCTTTAGGGTGTGAAGTATAGCTTTCATCAGTAATGCTTACATCTTCAGCTGGATGTTGAGTAGGAAGCTCTACTTCTTCTATGTATTTTAATCCATCGTTAAAATGTTTTCTAAATGATTTACGCACATAAGGAACCATTGTCCAGTCAATATGACTAGCACTAACTCCTCCAAATTGTTGAAGTGATTGTAGTTGGAATAATACTGCGATTAATTGGAACGCTGTATTAACTGAATTTGCAGGTCTAACATCTGTTTGGCGAGTATTAAAACCTTTCGCTAATAAATCGTCAAATGGAATTGTTAAACAATTGTGCATACCAACTGCATAACTATCTAAGTCATGCACATACACTTCGTTGTTTAAGTGATTATTTTTAGCCATATCACTTAATAAATAGTTGATTGCGTAATCTTTCATCAGTTCGCTACGGGCTTCTCCCATACGCCCACCAAAAGAATGTTCGTCCAGGTTGGCGTTTTGGTTTTGTACATTCGTAGCCATAAGCTTTTCTTCTATAGTTTTCATGAGGTTTGTGTTTCTAGAGCGTACTTTACTTCTTTCATTTCTATATACTATATAAGCTCTAGCTACATCCTTTCTATCTGTATCCATTAATAGTTCTTCAACTATGTCTTGAATATCCTCAACTGATAGAGGGAATGTAGATTTGGTAACTATTTTTGCTACTTCGTTACCAATACGTCTGATTTTTTTGACTCCAGCCTTTGTTAGAGTTCCATCAACTGCTAAAAAGGCTTTCTTAACCGCATTCATTACTTTTTGTTTATTAAAAACCTCTCTGCGGCCATCTCTCTTAATAATGTAAGATGCCATGTTAATCCTCCTCACAACAATTTGAGTTATAGCGATATATACCGTAATAACCTAAGAAGATGGACTCACTTTCGTCTTCGGGGATGTCGTCCTTGAAAATAGCTTTGGCCCTTGCAATAGCCGCTCTTTTTTGCTCAGGACGCTTAGTCCCAGAGATATGGTTATAAGCGCGCCATTCATCTGCCATGGCGGTAACCAAATCTATCCCCAGCTCTTCAATTATTGCATATCGCAATACTCCTTGTAACATTGCCAATTTCTTAAATAATACAGGATTTTGTTGATATTGTATATCTTCTAATATAACACATTTGATATTGTTTTCCTGTACTATCTTTACTACTTCTCGCCTTAATTCACTAACCCTGGTGAAGAAATCTTTTTTCTTATCTATATTAAATGTTTTATGCCCTAGTAGTTGACCATCCCTATTAAACAAAGACATGCCACTAACATATGAGGCTGCATCTAGAGATAAGAAAAAGGGTGTAGTATCTTTAACATCAACGGCGTTTAAGTGCATACATTCTATACACTCAAAGTTGGTTTTCAGTAAGAAGTCGACAGTGCCTTCTATTTGATGTCCGTGACTTGAGCACGCACACCTAAGAACACTATCTTTGTTTTGATAGTCGTTAATATTAAGAATTACTACACCCAGTTTTTCTGCGAGAGTATTTAGATTACTCTGCTTTTGATTCATTTGTTTCTTCTATTTTAGTTTCTTCTGATTTGCTAGCTTCTTTTTCTTTAAAGGCAATGTATCTTTCTAGCTCATCAGCATATTCTGTTAATCTTTTATTATGAACCGCATTCTTGGCTAGAGTTATAAGCACTTGTTCTAAACGCAATTTTGCTTCCTCTAGGGTCATAATATCTTTTTCGTTGTTCTCCATAGTTTGAACTACCTCCTATAAAAACATGTTCCTCAAATTGAGGATGGTGTCTTATCCAATCTTCTAGTAATGTTAATAATGGTGACATACCGTACTGCTGGAATATGAACTCATAACGGTCCTCTCCAGTATGTATCAGTTCCTTCTGCACCCCTTTGCGTAGATATGAGATATTAAAGACATACTCGTAATATGACATATAGTAGGGTTTTTCAGCTAAGTATCTATAAGCGAGAAGAGCAAGGTCATAGTTTTCCAAATACCCTTTCTCCCACATGGGCCTAAGATTTATCCTAAAATCGGTTTTGTGATTATAGTAATTCATCAACAACATGGTCTCTAAACATATCTCAGGGCCTTCGGATACTGGTAGCTTAACCAAGATTGTACTAATCTTGTTTAATTCTTTGCTTAATACTTTATCTACAAGCCATTCTATATTGCCATTAATCTCGGAAGCAACCAGCCTTTGTCTAAAGGGTGAGTATTTTCGTTCACTCATTACCTGCTCTAATATTATAGTATCATTGAGCAGACTAATATCGACACTCTGTGCGAACAAAAAGTGATGTCCTTTATCCACCAAAGCGCTGTAATACTCCCATTTTTCTTTATTATTCAATATTTCAACAGGGTCATCATACAACATACAAAATCTTGAAGTTGGATAATCTTTTTTTAAATCTTCCCCTTGAAAAGGTTCATATAACCTTATGGGTTGATATTTGCCACCCTTTGCCTTCCTGTCAATTTTCCAAGCAATTTTGTGTCTTGGTTTATTCATTGAAAACAGCAACATGTTATTATAACATTTAAAATTAGGTTGCATATATCTAGTTTCCGTCAAGAAGGGGCGTAATGGTTTATCCATAAAACCTGGCCCATATTCTTCTATCGGTAATTTATAATAATCTTGTATATATCCTGACGGATGTGGGATATATTTAGATTGTTTGAAAACATATATTTTATCATACTGAGCCAAGTTAGAAGGAAGTGGTGAAGATATCAACCTTACATTTAAGTTACGGTCCTCCTTCAAATAGGCATATACCAGTCCTAAGTCATAATTAGGTGCTACATAATATTTTGTTCTCAAAACATCATAGTCCATTAGTCCTATTTGTTGAACCATACTTCCTCCTAGTCATCAGCTCTGTATCGGGTTATGTTTAACAAACCACAATCATCTGAGTCGATAATTTTGTAGAATGGGAATTTATTTTCGCTCTGTCTTCCTCTCGCCATAAACTGGTCGGCATTTCTCCAACCGTTTACAATTAAATTTGTACCGCGCTTAAACCAAGAACGCTCTATGACTTCTTTTTTACCTGTCTCCTTGTTTGGCTGAGATAACTGTTTGTCATATTTACTATATTGCTCTGCTACACATTTAACATTAACGACCCCTGTTGGAGTTAATAATACTACCGTGTGTTTATAACTATTCTTGTCTAACACTGTTCCACAAATTGTTTGCAATTCAAAGACTGGTACCTTTCTTCCTTTATATTCTTTATACTCTGATGGAGTTGGTATCTCATTCATTTCATAAAAGTCACCGAACTTAAATTCTGGATGATATGTATTCATTAAGTCGTGTTCATGGTAATAGAACCCTAGAGTATCCATTTCCCAGGTTGATAGACTTCCTCCACAATATTGGTCCCAGACTTCTCCTATCTCAGCTGTATGTAATTTATCAATGAGCTTGTCTTGATTTTTTGTGAGATATTCTTTTAATTCCATCATTCTATCTTTGTATAAAGTATCCCATACTTTTATTTCTATATAGGTTTTTTTCTTGTCTGTTCCTAAATATGCTATATCAAAGTTTTTACTAAAATATTCATAGGCTCTATCATCAATATAATATCTATCGTCCTTTTTGCTCAACTTTAGATATTTGTTAAAATTAAATAGATAGATAAACTTTGATTTATTCTTAGGTAAAACATTATAGTTAATCAATCCATTAACATTGGCTAAGGTTAATTTATTTTTGCGTGGGATTAATACGCTTAAATATTCATATAACAATTCTTTACGACTTTGGCCAGCTTCTAGTTTATCAAAACATCCAGCTTTTATTAAGGCTATTGTTTGTACCTTACCAGGATTTACTTTTTCCAAGAAATCTTGGAAATTACTATAAGGTCTGTTGGAAATAATTTTAGTAGTAATATCATCACCTACTTCACTAATTCCTTTCATTCCATAAATTATAGTATTATTTTCTTGGTCTGGTGTAAATCCAAATTTAGCCTTGTTAATATCTGGTAGCTCAACTCCAATACCTTGTCGTTTAATACGCCCTATGGCAGAACTTAATTTACCATAGTTCGTTGTTCCACCAGATTCTTCATCAGCTCCTCCCGAGTTTACAGTTAAACAAGCTGTTGCCCAATAAATCGATGGGAACTTGTAATTCAAATTCATTTCTTGCAATGCTATCAATGAATAAGCAACCGTATGGGGGATACTAAATGAATAACCCAGCTGTCTTTTAATTTGGACATCCCAAATATATTTTAAGATATCCTCTGACACACCATTGTCTAAACCTGTTTGGAAATATTCTGTTCGTGCAGATGCTATTTCCTTCATTTTCTTCTTTGCTATAATTTTTCTAATCTTATTGGCGTGTGGAACATCATAGTTCGTGAATGGTAACATAACCGCCAACATGGCTGACTCTTGACTTTCCAGAACTCCTGTATATTGTTTCATAAAGTCATACAAGATTTCTTTTTCTTTATCGGTTGCCACTAGGTCATCAATTTCTTTCTTGATTAACTCTGGATGTTGTTTATATATAACATATTCTTCTGTTGGCGTCTTTTGTCCTTTCTCTGGCACTAGTCTCATCAGCGAGTTAACCGCTGCCATTTGTGGAATACTTTCTGGTTTAACCAATGATAAACTTTGTTTTCCAACGGTTGAGTCCATTTGGAATATGTCTATAATTTCGTTACGCCATATTTTATGCCACATTTCAGGAGCATCTCTATCCAAAACGTCTGGATGTAGATATTTATCGTATGTGCTTTTCAATGTTCCCTGCCATTCAATTAAATTATCTGCCAATAATAAGTCTAAAGTTGTGTGTATTTTATCTAACGCCTCAACCGATAGACAGTCCATTTTTAGACCGCCCATATATTCGGTATCTCCTAAATCAAATTGAGTTACCTCTGTTCCATTTGGAGCTTTCATCATTGCGTTATAAGTATATACTGGCACATTAAATACTACCAGACCACATGCGTGAATACCCATTTGACATACAAGTCCTTCTATGGCTTTCGCCATTTCCAGGAACCCAGGATATTTTTTAAACTCCTCTGTCAATTGTTTAATTGGTTTTCTGTCTTTCTCTGGGTTACCTTGAATGCAATCTTTTAGTGGCCATAAGAAACCTCTTTCTTGAGGTATCATGGTTGCTAGATATTGAGCTACGTCAACATCAATACCAAGACCACGAGCTGCTGTTAGAATAGCTGAACGAGTACCCAATGTACCAAAAGTACATACGCAAGTACTATCTCCACCATCTGCTTGAGCTGCTTCTTTAATTTTTTGTAAAACCACGGGTCTTCTACGCCCTTCTGAGTCTACATCAATGTCGGGCAATTCTATCTTGTTTCTTTCCAAGAAACGCCAATGTGGAAGATATATACCTTGTTCCAATGGGTTCATTTGGGTAACGCCAATCAAATAGTTAATTAACATAACACCTGCTGAACCACGAGATATACCAACCAATGATTCTGCTTTGTCCCACATAATTTGAATAATATTACGAACCATCAATAAATAAGAACTGATAGATTGACCAAGACGCTCTGATACCAACCAACATTCGGTCAGTTCTTGCTCTAGTCTTTCTAAATACTGGTCTTTCTTTTCTTGAGGGAGGTTCATTTCATGCAGCTTTATCAGTCCAAGATATAACATATACCTGTCGTCTTCTGATGGAGAGTTATAATATTTGTTTAAATATTCAAACTTATCCCTAATCTTAAATGTTGAAAACCAAATCTTCCATTCAGGGTGTTTAACCCTATCATCACTTAAATGTGGAACGATTTGAGGTTGAGCTAAATCATATACAGCTATTTTATCGTTAATCTCATTTGTGTTTTCCAACATTTCTTTCAATACATCTTCTTCTATATAATCATTCATTAGAGAAACAATCTCTTCTGGTGTCATCATATAAGTATATTGATAGAACTCTGCTGTTTCACGGTCCCCATCTTTACTATTTAAGAATGAAGCGTGGACTTCCCTGTCTTCTTTTTTAAGATAATGACTATCTGTTGTAATGATACACTTGGTATCTGTTTCTTTCCCAAGCCATATTAACCATTTGTTGTATTCAATTTGTTCCTGATACCTTGCTGGTTGAAGCTCAAGATAAAAATCATCACCAAATAACTCCTTACACCATTTGATAAATGCTATTGCATTGTGTTCAGCCCCATTCATTTTACATATTCCTAACCAACCTCCAACACATGCGCTTGATGCTATAATGTGCCCTGGGTTCTTTTTAATGACTTCTTCCACATCTTGATAATAAGTAGGAGTCCTTGTTAAGAACATTGTAAACGAATGTTTCCAGGCTCTGGTAGACAATTCTCTTAACTGCCCATGCCCTATTTCATCCTTGGCTAATAATATAAAGTGGGGGAACTTTTCCCCTTTTTCATAAGTCTCTGCTGATAACCCATCTCTACATAAATATATTTCATTTCCTAAGATGAGTTTAAAATCATTCCAACTCTCATCATCTTTCTTTTTTTGTTTATAATATCGTAATGCCTTGATATGAGCAGATAGGGCTTCATGGTCTGTTATGGCCATGCCCTTAAGCCCTATATCGTGAGCATACTGAATTATGTCTTCAACTTTATTAATACAGTCCAGCAATCTTAAGTTGCTATATTCTGTATGATTGTGCAAACTTGTATAGCTCATATCTCCTCCTTAATAATACTCTAACATATTATTTGTCTTCTGTCAACTATCCTGTTCGAGCAAAAACCTCTTTGTGAACCATGGCACTAAAGTTTTTGAATTTGGTAATTGTGATAGAAAATTCCCCACAATCCCATTCGCCATAATATTCATATCCAGTGTCAGTTAGGTCCGAATGAGTTATTTTACCCATAGGATTACCCTCGTCGTCTTTAAGACATTGGTCGATATATTCTTTTACTGCTTGACGAGATTCGCATACCATTGCAGCCGCTCCGGCGTGTCCGTCCATCTCCCAAGCCCATGCTACTAAATATTTCATTTGGTTAATCCTTTCTTTAAAAATTAAAAAATTATTTTAGTTTAAAAGGCTCATTTTGCTATTTAAAAAGCTCATTCCGCTTTAAAAATATTTTATTAAATATTTTATATTATAAAAACCTTTTAATCGTTATACAGTACCGAATTATGCTTCAGAGCTTTCTTCGGCTGAATCTGGTTGACCAACAAAATCTGCGGTAACTTCTTCAATTTTTTCAATTCCTATTCTTAAGTCATTGCAGTAATCTCTTAAATCTTTAACTAATTTCTCTACATCTACACCTTTACTATAAGGGTGTTTAGCTATACTTTCAATATTCATTAAGAAATTATCTAAATTAGTTACTAGGTCTAATGCTTGTTGTTTCATTATTATCCTCCTCGGCAAACATATCTTTAATTTCCTTTTTAAATTTTGCGTTGTCTGCCTCTTCTTCAAAATTAAAATCTATAAGAATTGCCACTTTACCTTTCGGGAAGTCCTGAATACTCAGTTCCTTTGTGTTAAAGTTTAATTCATTGATTACTATATTAGTCACTCCACCATTGTTAATCATAAATCTTTGGTCGTTAATGGTTAAGCGTAATACACCTAATCCAGTGTTTACTTCACAGTGTTGTTTACCCAACATATTCTTAGCCGTAGCTGCTGCTATAAACTCTTCGATGCGAGGGTGATTGCGGTATAGATATACTTGTAATTTTTTACCACCATCTAACATATGTGTTTCAACTTTAAAGTCCAGCTTCCCTCTAACCAGTTTAGAGTATAAAACTTCTTGTTCCAAAAAGTTTTCTATGCTAACTTTTTCTAATACTACCATATATCTTCATCTCCATTAAGTTCGTCACCATTTAATAAACTATCTACAATACTCTCTAACCCACCAGAGTAATTATATCTAGCGTTAATGGCATCTTCTACCATGTTTCGTATTTCTTTTTCACTCAAACCATAACTGCGTTCATCTGTTATTATTAAATGGTATACAAATAGTTCAGTTATTGACGCCCCTTCGTCCAAGATATTATTATATTGCTCACTAAGGTCTCTCAATTTCCGATTGGGTAATAGATATCTCCGCTAGGATGTCTCTATCTACTACTTGCTCCTTTAGTGTAATCTCAATTGGGCTTTGCGCCAAATAGTTAATTAGTAATTTAGTTTTTGCAATATCTTCCATAGTTAAGCCGTCTCCAAAATGGTTGCTTACTATATCCTTCATTCCGGGTATCTGTGTAAGGTATTCGTATTGATGTATAATAAAGTTCATCTTTGACATATATTCATGGAAAGATGCTATTGGGTCTTGAACATCAAACACTATACCATTGATATAAGGTTGAGTTTTTAAAGAAATCTTTGTACCCTTCTCACTTAAGGTTCCAGGTTTATAAAACTTCTTTGTCTGTTTTGACATATATAGTCCTCCTTATAATTTTTACAATATAATTATATCATAAAATAAAACCTTTTGTCAATAAAAAAATTCAGAAAGACCCTAGTTTCTTTCTATGGTCATTCTGAATTCGTTGTATGCTAATTCAGCTAGCTCATCTTTAGACATAGATGTCTTAAATTTTACTTCGCCTTTAGCTAATTCTTCTTGTAATTCTTTAACAGTGCATTTATTGAAATAATCTTTTAATAGACCATTGTACTCTGTTACTAGAGTCGCAATAGTTGCTTTACTTTTTACCTTGTCTCCAGCTAGTTTTACATAGTCTGTTTGCCAAGATTCTGGCACTGCTACTAATTTATCTTTTCTTAATAAAACTGTGATAAGCCAATTTTTAAATCTTTGCATATTTCCTCCTAAAAAGCATAGTCCCAAATTGTTGGGGCAGTATACTCTGTTAATTCATAATCTTTTACCATAAACTGAAGTCTACCAATATTATAGGCTTTATCTATATCAAATTCTCCTACAACATTAATGTTGTGTTTTTCTCCACGCTCTAGTCTTTCAGTTAATTCCGGTGCGTTGAATATAACTATGTCATATTGTCCACAATCTACTTTAACATGTTGCCCTTCAGCTCCCATAATTTCATATTTGTCTAATGGAATATTATTAACAATTCCTAATGGTTTTTCAACTCCATGAGACCATACATCATCGGCCGCCATAATTTGGGCTATCTCTTTATTTACATTTTTGCAGTCGGCCACTAAATCAACCATATATAAATTAACATTAAAGTCTATTAAATCTAATGTTTGGTCTAGATGCATTTTAAACGATGGTAGAGAATCTCTGTCAATTCCTATACCAAAAGCAAATGCATGCCCTTCTGCCATTTCTACTCCAGTTATTCCTTTAATAGTTTCTTTCAAATTGGTTAAACCCTCAGCTGGTTTACCTCTTACACTACCTCGATATTGACAATTACCTTTGTTGTCAGTATACTCTCTCAATAAGATTACTGGTTTGTTGGTTTGACTTAATAATTTGTTAGCTATCAATCCGGATAGTTCAAATGATAAGTCTTGGTCTTCGTCTACATATACAATAGAATTGTGCATATCACGAGGCATATCGCCTTCTATAATTTTTATACTCTTATTAATTGCTGTCGTTTGTCTTTTCTTTGCATTATCGCATAATCTAACAGCTTCTTCAAATAGTGGAACTTCCTCATCTTCACTGCCACGCTTACTACTAAATGTCAATGACATAGGAGTAACCAAGGCATTGAATATGGCATGCTTTTGCGGCATTGTCCCTAGTCTAATAATTGAGTTTATATTTGGACCAATAACCCAGCCTATATCTTTAATTGAAGGTTTAGGATTTTCTTGGTTAAAATGTGCTTTACTAATAAGAGCCATTAAAAATGGGTGCTCTTCTATGTATTTAATTCCTTCTGTAATTATTTGTTTGTTTTCCAAACTTGAGATATCCATAACATCTGCAACAATTCCGCAAGCGGCTAATGCATAAACCTTTTTGGGAATTTGTATTCCATAAGTTTGACAATAAGCTTGCACAAATTTCAATGCTACTCCAGCTCCACTTAAAGCTGGATTTGGATAATCTAGTTGACTATTGACTATTGCAATATCATCTATATATTCTCCATAATCAAAATCATTGTCCACTTCGTGGTGGTCTAATACAATAACTTTAGTGCCTTTTGATAAAAGTTTTAGATGTTCTTGTTTTTGGGAACTCCCGGCATCTGGGACAATAATCAGGTCAACATCTTCTGGGATGTCTCTTAGTTCAATACCATGTTCCTTTCCAGGGTGTAATACATAATCTATGTCTTGCCCTTTCCCTATTTGATTAAGTAGAGATAAAATAATGGCTCCACTTGTATATCCATCTAAATCGCTATCAACAACTACTAATATATTATTCTCTGCATCCATAATCGTATCATGCATTATGTCTACAGCTTTCTTCATGTCTGATAATCTAAAAGGTGAATGTTCATATTCTTCTTTTGGGTATAGCCATGCTACCGGGTCTTCTATGCCTCGGTCATATAATAAATCGTTTAAGGCTAGTTCAGGAGTTTCGTTATTATAATTCTTCGTTCGTAACTGGTATTTCACCGGTGTCCTCCTTTTCTGTTATCTCTCTAGGAAATTCAGAGATGTTCTTTCTATCTCTATATAATTTTGAATAAATTTGTCTGCCCCTATCAATCGGAGCATCCTTATTTCCTAGTAAGTCTCCATCCCAATCGTATATTATATCTACATCAAATCCCATGTCTAGGATTTTGTACCCTTCATTTAACATTTTGTTGAGCCCATACATGCGGTCTCCATCTTCGTCCCAGTCATTGTCTAATGCTAAGACTATTTTTTCTACCCCTGCATTCTTCAATATGATAGCGTGATATTCACTAAATGAACTTCCTCCTATCGCTATTGATTTGTTTTGGGTAAAGTATGAACCGTGTTTTAGCACAGATTTCTCTGCTTCATAAACTATAACTTCTTTTGCTTTCTTTATTACTTTTTGATTTTGATAATAACCATAGGCTACCATCATCTTAGGATAGTTATATAATTCTTTATTATGCCACAATGGCATATATTTACGATGTTCTTCAATATCCTTTTGGTTAAAGTTTCTAACTTTGATGCCAACAAGTCTCCCCAGATGGTCATATACTGGAAACACTATACGATTACGCACCATATCAAACTTAACTCCAAAGTCACATAACACATCATAATCTATCCCTTCTTCTAGCCAAGGTGCTAGATATTTGGGTTGTTGAGTAAAACACTCCAAAACATGCGGATTATATACTGTTAATTGTTCAGCCCAATTCTCAGTTATCTTTTTGGTTCTAAGAACTGCTGGGGCTTCTATTACAGCAAATCCATGTTTCATTCTATCCTCAATCATGGAGTCTAATAATACATATGCCTGAGAATAAGAAATCTTCGTCCCACGAGCTTTATATGTATTCATTATGACATCATAGATGCTCATTGCTTTACAGTTTGTATAACAATAAAACCTTTTGCTTGACTCATAATAATACAGTTTATGGGATGGATTGCTTACCAACTCATTATGGCAAAGAGTTGGAAAGATTAAACAATCATTTCCATATCTTACCATTGTTTCAGGTACTCCTAAATGTTCCATTAAACGAAGAACATCTGATGTGTTTAACTTGGCAACTAAAATATCTCCAGCTGCCATGTTAAACTACCTGTACTTCTTTATTTTCAGTAACGACGAACCCCCCTATTTTTCCAGCTTGCTTTACTTGTACTCGTGTGCTATTAAAATCTATTGGTTCATTCTTTCTATCCGTTACGAAACAATCTGTGGTACGACAAGTACCCAAGTCTATATATCTCCATATACGGATAGCCGTCCATTTACCACGACGGTTTTTATAAACATCTGTAATAAAGTTTGGTTCATAGGTTCCCAGTTTTAGCGCCAACGCTTTGCCAAGTTCTTGTTCTGCTGCATTCATTGGTAAAGTAATTGTACCAATGTCAGCTTTATCCGCTATCGCCTTAGAACCTCTGATTAAGTTTTGGTTCTTAACTTCTTTTTCTTCATAATCTCCATTCAATTGGGTTGCTGATGAGATATGTATATTTAATTCATTTGCTAAATTCTTTAAGCAATCTGATACCAACATTAGGATTACATCATCTCTAGTGTTTTTATCTCTATTATTAGTTAATCCTGATGTTATGTGGATATAATCATAAAATACATATTCCACATCTTCTTGAAGTACATGTTTTTTAATGGTTGTTTGTATTGTGGGTATGCTTGGGTTTGGTAGAAATTCTATAATAATATTATTATATTGTTGGATATACTGTATCGCTAATTCTACCCTTTCTCTTTCATTGTCGCTATACTTATTGTTTAGTATCTTATCCTCATTAACTCCCGACACATACGCCAATATTAAGGTTTGCATTTCTGCATGCTCCAACTCTGTTGTAATATATAGCACTTTATTTTCAATACCTGTGTTTTCCCATGTTTCTGTTTCTAAATTATAATACATTGGAATAGCCAGTTTAGCTGCATTTGCTGCCATACTACGAGATTTACCAGCTCCTGATGGTCTGGAATCTATGAAAAACTTTTTAAGTCTTGCCCCACGAGTTACTGTATTGTACATTTCTCCTTCCATTGGTAATCCAACTTCTGGAATTGTTTGTAATTCGTGATATAGTTCTTCAATACTATCCCCAACATGGATACAACTTTTTTCCATAAGGTTTTGATATTTACTCTGTAAACCACTAATCTTTGCTTCATAATGTTTGAATATATCATCTATTTCTAGTGCATTGAATTTAGCCATTTGTTTTTCAAATAACTCTGGTGCTAATGTTTTATCCCATAGGTCTGTAACATCTACACCTATTTTTGCAAAGTCTCTCAACAGACTTTGTTTTTTCATGAGAGAATAATTGTAGTCAAAGTTTAAAGGACTATCATCGGCACATACTTGGTACAAAACATCCATACCACCATCGCTTATAAACTTCTCGTACATACCTTGTTGCTCTCTAAAGTAAGCCACTATGTCATTTATATCTATATGACTATTACCTAAGGCATATAAGTTATATAGTGCCGTGTAGATGGCTTGATATTTCTTCTCCACGAAATCTTCTAATCTCAGTGGATACTCGTTTGATATTATCAAATCATTATCTAAATATAATCCTGTCAAAACTTTTTCTATTGCATGAGAATTATACATAGTAATCCTCCTTTCCTATTCTTCATAAGTAAAATCTAATAATTTCTTTGTAGGCTTTTTATGAATTATAGTAATGATGTTCTCTGTCTGTTCAACATCTATTTTATCTCTCTGTGTCACCTCGGCGGTCTTAGTATATGTATTGTCTATATTTTGATAATAAGCTTTCGCCTTGTGATACATATAGGGGATTATACCCACACCTTTGCTATCACGAATGTTATTTTCCTTGATAACGAAAAAATATGTGAGAGTATAATACATTCCCATATATGTTTTCCCCTCGTCTCGATAACGCTTTAGTTGAGAACCTATTAAGTTCCAATTTGGTTCTTGAGGATAATATAGACTTTGTATTAAATCAGTCAGTTTGCGCAACTCGGCAGCTTCTTGTTGTGCTTTCTCATAACACTCTGTGTGAGCATATCGAGTAGACACTTTTACACACTCGACATACTCTCTATCGAATTCCTGCCCACAGTATTTACATTTGACCTTTTTCGCCATATTATAATTCTTTTAGTTCTGCTAATGCTGCTTCAACTAAATCTTGTTGTGCTGGTGTAGCTTCTGTAATTTTCTTTCCTACTCCTAAATATTGGTCAATAATACCAGTCATAGTTTCAGCCAAATCGCTTTCTCCAGCTACTATTCTTTCTTTTAATTTATTGATGGTTGTGGTAACTTCTTTATAAACCTCAGAGAAAGATTTTTTCTTTGTAGTTGCCTCTACTTCTTTTGCTTCTTCTAGGATAGTTTTGTTTTCAGTTGAGATTTTAACTCCAGCAGATAACATTGCTTCATCAGCACTTTGTACTGCTTTAACTAATTCATCATAGTTAAAGTTAATTTTAACTGGTAAACCATCTCCATAACGAGAACCTGCTTCGATTTCTACATCTCCATAAGTTCCACCACGGAAGAATGCTACTGGGTGATTTCCACCATTACCATCAGACTCTTGGCAAACGAACATAAATACGTCAACCAATCCTGAGATAATTTCTCTTGGTCTTTTATCCATTGCTGGTGTAATACCACTGTGACTTACTCCTAAAGCATCCACATAATCTTTCTTTTCTGCGTGTGAGATAAATACTAATGTATAACCCATTTGTCCTAATGAGTTGATAACATCTTGGAACTCATCTCTTACTGCTCTATATCCTTTACCGAATCCTAGGTCGGTTAAGTCTTCAATGTCTTTTTGAGTTTTAACAAACTTCTCTGCTAATCCCCACATTAAAGGTGCTGTATCTATAATTAAAGTGTCATACATTTCACGCACTTCTGGTTTTTTTAATTGCTTTGCGTAATTTTTCATGTCTACCCATGAAGTTACTGATACAGCTTTAATTCCGTCAATTAAATTATATCCAGGCTCAAATGCTAGTAATAATGGTTTACTGAACTGGCAAGCCGTTGTTGTCTTACCAGTTTTTGGTCCGCCATAGATTAAAAACATTTTACCTTGAACACCCGCTTTAACTTGGTGTTCTTTTACTGTTAATAAATCTAATGCCACTATTGGTCCCTCCTATTAAAATAATAAGTTAGCTCCAGCCGCTTTATTTGTTGCTGCTGTCATTTGAGCTCTTGCATTGTATCTTTCTACAATGTCATTATTTTGTGCTACAACGATAGCTTGTAAATCTTTTAAGTTATAACCACTTTCATCAGCTTCTGTAGCTGGTGTACCAGCAGTAATTCTTAATAATCTTACTGTATTTGTATAAGTTTGTTTGATTGGTTCTCCAAATCCTAATTCTTTTTCAACAACTCTTTCGTGTTGTTCGTAAACAATTTGTCCACATAATGTTACTAGGTCACCAACATTATAGTTACTATTGATATAACTAACTGCTGCTGGGTCATCAAATCTTAATGTTAATTCATTAACCCTATTACCAAATGCAACATTTAATAATTTTAAGTCAAAACTATCTGTGCTATTTCCTTCTCTATCTACAACTTCTTTGATAGATGCAATAACACCTTGAACTTCAAAACTATTTTGGTTTACAGCGTCACTAGCTGCAGCTCTTACGAATGAACCACCGATTCTCCAGTTAGTTACAACTCTATTATCTCTTTCAGAGTAGAAACTATTATCTTCGATACGAGCATTGCTTACAGCTATCTTAGGTGCTTTTTGGATTCCTACCGTTCTAGCTGAAGGGTAATCTATCATTTTTACTAATCTTTCATAAATACCATTCTTTTCTCCTGAGTTCTTTAATTCATAAGCAAACACAGATACTGGAATAATATAGTCGTTATCTGTCATAACTTCTAATTCACCAGATAAGTATTTACGTCCGTTCTTATCCACTTTGTTTTCAAGTGAATTGTCCATTAGAGTCCCTTGAATGGTAACTCTGTTAAGCATTTGTTTTAAATCTTCTTTTGCCATATTATATTTTCCTCCTACAAAATTAGTATGTCCTAATTATATCACTATTCTTTATTTTTGTCAACATCTTTTGCGATTTCTGTTAAAGTTTTTTCTTCATCACCTTCGTTGATTCTAGCTTTAGTAGATTCCGCAAAGGCATCTAAGTCCATGAAACCTATACGTCCATGTTGATAAAATAAACCGAAGTTTTTATCCTTTAGATTAGGATGTTCATCTATGATAGTACTTAGCTTAGATACTACATTTTGTATGTCGGATACTAACTCTGAGTAGTCCACAGATTGAGTTTTATTTTCTGGTTCCATAAAATGTCCTCCTTGTTTTTTCTACACATAGTATATCACTATTTGAACCGAATGACAAGTCCTTTGTGAAAAAACTTTTTTAATTTTTTAAAAAACTTTTATTTCTTGGATTTTAATAAATTTTGCTGGCGTGTTTTACTTTTTTTATTTTAATAATATAATTATATTATAAAAGTATTTAATCGTTATACGCCACCGCATTTCGCTAAAATGGTGAATAAACTCAATCCACAAAAAAAGAGATGTCAATTACTGACATCTCATATACTATATTAAAAGAATGGAGCGACGGGCTAAATGCCCATCAAACTATCCTCCTCAACCTGTATTCTCTCTTATATTCCTTTTGAAGTCAGTATATATAATTGGGTATTCTATTATTATTGATGTCGCTCCAAAAGTATATATAGTATCTTGTATAAAAAGAATAGGGGAGAGAAGACTTCCCTCCCCTTCTATTTATAAAGAGTCGGTATTAAAGGATTAGTTACCTTTAATCATTTTTGCTACAGTGATGTTTTCACCAGCTCTAGGAACATAAGAAGCTTCTCTTGCTTGTCCTCCAACTGTGATTTGGTATCCATTGATGCTTTCTCCATTGAATGCAGCTGCGAATAATTCAGCTACTGTTTCAGTTCCATGACTGATAACTGGGTTAGCTCCTCCTGGTACTTTTGTGATAATTACTGAATAAATGTTTTCCATATGAAAATTTCCTCTCTTTCTTTCTTTAATAATTTATCAATATTTTTTTATTGACAATATAATTATATCAAATTATATTACCATTTGTGAAGATTTTTTTGAAAGTTTTTACTCAAAATTTTTAGAATAAATCATCTTGAGTAACTGGAACTTCTTCTACTAAATCTTCAACTACTTCAAAACTTTCCTCATACTTATTGTAGTAATGGTCAAATATAGTTTTGAAATAATAAGTTCCAACTCTGTCCATAACTAAGTCAATGAATTGAACTATCATTAGGGATGCAGTTTGTAATACTACTGGCAATACTGTGATTGATGTTCCACATGCTGACACTTCAGCGTTGTCATCATCATAAAAGTCTGCTTCGTATTTACTAAAATCTTTTACACTCATATCTAGTGAATAAACTCTAGCTTGGTCTGAACCTAAACGGCTTTCCCAGCAGTGTAAAATATTTTTGTTTTCCTTTGCTGCTAGCCATAATTCCTTACGGATTTTCATGCTATCAACTAATAAGAACACATATCCTGCCATTTCGTCAATACCTTTGTGCTCATCATCATGAACTGGTAATACAGCACCGATATTAACATTTACAACTATATTAGGATTAATTGCTTTTAACTTTTCAGCTAAAGCTTCAGCCTTAAGTTTCCCTAAGTCTTCTGTGTCATAATATTGATTTGGAATATTGTGGATTTCCACATCATCAAAATCATATATGTTCAACACTGGACAACCCATTCTAGCCATCATCATAGCTACGAAAGAACCTGTTGCTCCTACGCCTATGATATGAATAGGATGTTTAACATTGTCGGGTGAGAACACACTTATGTGTCTTGATAAGTCCATAGAATTATACTCTCCTTTCCACTGAACATAATTCAATTTTATAATATAATTTGTGTTTTTCAAATTATATATATATTATATCATATTTTTGACCTTTTGAAAAGTATTTTTTAAAAATATTTTTTCAAAGGTATCATATGATGGTGAGTAATAATTTTTTTCATTTCTTAATTATTACAAATATATTATATAATATTTTCAGTCCTTTTGTCTACATTTTTAATTCAACAAAGGGACTGAAATTTATATCATTCTAGTTCCCAAGCACATCTTGCCAATAGTTAGGGTCATTAAGTATCTCATCAAATGAACCAACATACTTAACGTCGATGTCTTCTAGCATAGGCTTTGTGCTTTCGGCCCCCTTTTTTTTACCCCCACCTCTATAATAAGAGCTGCCATTAGACCACGCAGTACTAGATTTACCAGTTCCAGTAGTCTTAGTTGGGGTTGTATAGGTTTTCTTACTAACCTTCGCCTTAATTTCTTCTTCAATAGATTTACGCATTTCAGATTCAGCTGGATTAAATGTTTTAAGGTCAGCTTGGTCCATATGTATTTTAATACCATTAGCGTAATCAAATATGTCTATATTATACTCCCTTTTCTTATTAGTTATTAAACGAATAAACCATGGGTTACCATCTTTAAAATATTCCATTTGAGAATCATCTTGACCTGATGGAGTTGGACTCATATTAACATGAGAGTGCCCCCAACATTTAATTTTACATTGTTTCTCAATAGGTGTTTCATTCCAGAACTCGATTAAAGCCATTGGGTCTATTTCAGTTGTAGTCCCATTAACTTCTTGTTTTAATAAAACGCAATCAGTTATTAAAAAACCTTGGTTATCAAACTTTTCTACGAATGCTAACCATCCGATTTCACCATCAGATAGGTCACAATATAGTTCCATTTTATTCCTTGCTTCTGGTAAGATGTATAATTCATATCTATTATCTAAAAAAGTTACCGTCTTAGCCATAATTATTTAGCTCCTTTCATTAATTCTTCATATAGTTCAGGGTCTTGTGTTTTACAAACTTCTAGGAAGCAATCATCTTTTCCACTGTAAGACCCTACGCTATCAGAGCCCCATTGAGTATTGAAACCACCAAAACCGACTCCGCGTCTAGTTCTCCAGTCTTGGAATTCTTCCCAAGTCATATTTTGTACCTTTTCTTTTTCAGCAGAAGGTATGCCAGAGTTTAATACATAATCTCTTAAAATATCTAGTCCAGCACAATATACTATTTTACCTTCCTTATCATATATTGGATACCACCAAACTTTACGACCAGCATAGTCTCTCATATTGGCAGTAGTTATATATTGTTTTAAACATATGAAGTAGTATTCTAAACCATGTTCACTTGTATGAGCCATGACATCATTGAATTCTCCTCCACATAAATGTCCTTTACCAAAATGTAAATATCCTACATTAGACCAGTTATTTCTTGCAAACATATCATCAAACTGATGGTCTAGAGTTTCTATAAATTCAGGTCTAAAGTCTGGTCTTACTGCAATACGAGTTCCAACCATCCCAAAATTATATCCTCTATATAAATAACTAGCTGCTCTAAATAAATATTTATTATTCTCAAAGCTACGCTTATCAAAACATTTCCCTAAAGGTTCTGAAGGAAAAATAGATAAAGGTTTAATAGTAAGGATTAAGTTTTCTCCTTCAAGATGAGCTTCATCTATTAGTTGTAGATATTCTAAATCCTCTAGCGTAATTATTCTATCACATACCTTTTTTTCCTTAGACATTTGCTTAATGTTTTCATTTATAACTTTAAGTTCACCTGGTATTGATTTATATCTACTAGAAAAATGTTTATATTCATCTAGTTTATCCAAATGATGTAATAAACTTTTTACATCAAGAGCCAAGGTATCGTATATTTGAGCACCTATTTTAAATTCTCTACTTTGTATCATATTATTTACTTTAACAATACGAACTGGAACTTGATGCCCAATTTCATTTAATCTATACATAAAGTGTTTTAATGCTTGTTTAAAAGACATAACTTTATATATATCTCCTTGACCCTCTAGGTTTAATAATATATACAATTCACTAGGATTGCTTTCTTTTATAGCCTTGATATAGTCTTGGTATTCCGTATCACGATGACTACCTAGGTCTAAACCTAACAAAGTTTTATTATGAAGTTTAAAACAACTCATAGTATAAATAATGAAGTTTCTCATTTGTCTATCTTGGTGTGTTGTTATTAAAAAATTATCTCCTATTTTTAACTTTATCACGGATTACCTCTCCTTTCAATTTGCTATAGTTTAAATCCAATACATTTGTTTTTGCATTGTAATATCTCATTAATGGAAAATCAGATGACACGCATAACGCCTTTGCTTGTACCATAAACTTGATAGTAGGTTGCATTTCAGATATAGGATTTATTTTTTTATTATTTATTGATTTTATTATAACATTTTTTGGTTCTATGTGTAAACTTTTATAACAATTTTCTTTTAATTTTTTATCTACTTCCACCCTAGGAACAGCCATACATCTTGAGAAATCATAACAATTTAGGTAAGCCCCTATTTCTTTATACTCTTTCTCTAATGTAGCTTTCATTTTAACATAAGCTCTAACAATACCATCATCAGTATTTCTACTACTTCTTGTGCAGTATGAGAACCATCTAGCCAAAGTATCTTCTTCCTTGTCTGCCATATCATACAAACTATCTTTATATTTTGTAAACATAGCAGTCATATCTGTGTGATAATTTGGGTCCGCTTTACCTCTAATTAAAGCATCTACGGCCTCTAAAGCTTTGGTTTGATTGTCCTTAGCATCTACTGGTATAACTAATTCAGCAAAGAATGTTGTGTTAAAGCCTTTCAATGTAAAATTGATAGATGTTTTTTTTCTTCCTTTGGCAGGTAAATAATATAGATTGCCACCTATTCCTCCACTACGGAAACTAATATTACTTCTACTCATATACAATCTATCCTTAGCCAAGAAATGTAATACTATTTTATTGATGCGAGTGAACTCACTGTTCATTTCTTCTTGAAAGAAGAAGTCTCGATTAGGACAAAATTGTAAAACATCTAATTGTTTAATTCCTAATCTAGCCCATTCGTCTAAATAAGGTCTCATACATTCCATAGATTTTTGTCCATCATAAAATACTAACATTCCATTATGTTCATATACTGATACTTTACCTTTATATCTTTGAATAAAAGTATGTCCACCATTACGGTTTTCTCCTAATTGACCAAATGTAAAATATCCATAATGACCATTGTACTGACTAATACTAATAGTGTCAGGAGTTCTATGAACAAAAGCTTCCTCAATAGTGTTATCAATAAGATATTTAACACGAACTATTGAGTTCCTGTTATATGTTTTATTGGTGTTCATCTCTATTGAAATAACTATATCATTTTTAGGTATCATAACTTCTTTTTCAACAAAAGCAGTGAACTCATTTATAGGTCCACTTATTAATGGAGTAAATTTAGTTCCTAATTTTACATTTACAATAGAACATATAAAGTCAGCCATTGGGCATCTAGGTTGTGCTCTAAAACCGTAGTATCCTCCATATATATTACCTTGAATATTTTGTGCTAGGTTTGGTAATAAAGCATAACTTGATGAATGATATCCTTGTGGTATTTGTAAGTCTAACACTAATTGCCAGTATTGTATGTCAGCTCCATCATAATTGTGTTTAGTTTCTTTTGCATATATAATTGGCATATTCATCATAGTTTCCAAATCTTTCATATAATATTGAAACTTGGTGTCTGAGAAATTGCCTTGCATATGACTGGCTTCTATCTCTCCTTTGATATGATTAATCACAGCTTCTTTAGCCACTTCTTTAGTCATTGGAATCTTGGTTGCCATTTTTAATAAGATTAACCCATCAAAACTATTGTATGAACCGTAGTTACTTAATGTCGTTTTTCTTTCTATAATCATATTTTTCACTCTCCTATATTAGTTCTTCCTATATATCTAACTAGATTGTAGTCGGATATACTCATTTTTTCTTTTGATAAATAAGTTTTACGCTTCATCTTTGGATGGATGAATTCTTTATTGTTTTTCTTTTTCTTTGTTGTTAGTTTTTGAACAATTACTCTATCATCACCATCAAACCCAACTATAATACCGGGTCTTACTTTTTCCATATTCCCTGGAGTTAGATAAGGATAGTGGACTAACCAGATATCCCCTATCCCTGGTAGTTTAGTAGTTCTCGTGCTCATATACATATACCTCCTCATTTTCTACAACTATAATGCCACAGTTAGGACAAACTGCCGTTTGTTCTAAAGCTTCAATTACATTATCAGTGTTTTCCATATCTAATATTTGGACTCCTATTACATCTAGGAATTTTTCTATATCATCTATGAGAAAGAATTTACATAAGGGATTACCATCTGATACGACTAGTCTAAATCTATCTTCTTCCATTTTTTGTAAGAAGAACATTGTTGATTTAAACCAGCCTATATCACATGAACCAAACACCTTAGTTTTATTATCTATATTCCAGTTCACGGTTAGCAATGAAGACCTGTCTTCTTTTGCTGGTGATGATTTTAAAAGTTTTCTGGTTAATGATTTATTAAATCTTAGATTGGGTGTCATTAATGAATACCTATGACCCAGCTCAATTCTTTTGCCAGTGCGGCAAAGATTTGTTCTTCATCATCAACTAACACTTTATCCAAAGAAAATATTTTATTTAATACCTCCATACTCTTTAGAGATTCTCCATAGTATGTTGTGGTTTGTGCTTCTTTCTTTTCATTGATTTCTTCAATGCAAAGAGATTTCGCATCTTTTAGTTCTAATACTAAACTCTTTTCAAATGGTGTCATCATGTGTTGCAATAACACATATGCTGCATTCTTATCTTCATTAGCATTACACATTCTTTTCAATACATTATTATAACTTTTTGTGTTCTTGAAGAATATATAACTACTGAACTCTTCCCTCAATGCCATTATAGGTAAATCATAAATAACTTGTTTCTTGATTCCCGCTTCACTATGGTCTTCTAATTGAAGAATATAATAATGAATGGCTACCTTCTTAACAAACTTGATTTGTAAATCTGGTAATTTAGAGGTTAGTTTTGTTAAAAAATCTTTATAAGAACCAGCATGCACCAATACTGTATGGCTTATAAGAGCCGGTAACTGATTTCTTACCATTCTATCACTCTCTTTCTTTTTTTCTTTATATATATATTATAATATATTTACCCACTGAATTTCAAGATTTTTAGCGTAAAATCGCTATATTAAAATCAAAAATTTCGATACCGTCGGTAATGTCTACAGAAGTTACCAATCCTGTGGTTGTATCTTCTAATGTAACCTCCGGTTCATCACTGAATAAATATACACACTCTCTGCCAAAAACCAAAGAATACATATTACCATTTTCAGTATGTAGTAAACGGGTATCTCCATAAGGACTGATATAATTGTATTTGTATTCTACAATAGCATCATAGCGTTCCCCTATTGTTAACATATCATATAAATAGTAAATTTTTTGTTCTTTGGTGTACATGGCACTCAATGCCTTCTTAAAATTATCTTTATCTGGTACTAATATCCAACTACTGCCCCCTTGGCGCAAAGCTATGAAATCAAAATATGTGTATACAAAATGACATAACTCTTTGCCATCTCGTTGATAATCCATTACATCCAACTGGACATACCAGTATTTATATTTTTCATTCACCATGGCATATTCTCTAACCATATCGGTGAAATCTTTAAATCTCTCTAATGTATCCTTCATTAGGTCGTGCTGAGCATCAGACACAAGTAATACAAAAGAGCTATACCCAAAATGACCGTCCATAGCCTTTCATCCTTTCTAATATCGTCTATAATATCTGTCATCATAGTCGTAATCATCGTAATAATCGTTCCAGGGATAGTACTTGGGAGCGGGTAATTGTTTTACTTCGTAATCGTCATCCTCGTCTTCGTCATCTAACAACTCATCATCTAAGATTACTAAAAATAGTCCAACATCTTCTATGATTGAAGCCCACCAAATAGTTATCTCGGTGTCTTTACAGATAACCTTGTATATATCATCGGTGAATAACTTTTCAACATTGTCAGTTATTGGGATTTTTGGTCCGTCTTTGGCTACAACAATATCTATATCTCCTACTTGAATTAGTTCCTTTCGCTCTGTATACAAGGCTTGCATTAAGAAACCTAGTTTTTCTACATCTGTCAACATGTCTCCCAAGAAACATCCTCCAGACCCAGACCAGGCATAAACATTTTCACTTAAATCGTCTACCCCTTCTGGTGTTGTTAATATACCATTGGTGAATTCTTCATGAACAGCCAAAGCGTCTGTGATTTCTAATACATCTTCAGCAGTGTATTGACAATCTGTAGTTAAGGGCTCTATCAAAAGGATAAAATATTCATCACTAAAACAATTAGTTGTTTTTGCAACCAATTTAAAATCAGTATCCTCCCAGGCATCTGCTTCTTTTTTCTTTAATAGAATAGTCCAACGAAGCCTGTCAAATAAAGTGTATTGCTCGTTCATAAGTTATTCTCCTTTCTTTATTTCTTATATAAATATTATAATATATTTTAGCAGTTTGTGAAAAGTTTTTTAAACAAAAAAATAGAGCTCTAGGCTCTATTTCACTTTCACATCATATGCATTAACTACAGAACTAGGGCCACTAACAAATATGTCTATTATTTTTTTCTTCATCGCAGCTCCACAACTGTCGAGTACGATGCATTCATATGACTTCCCATTGATAGTTAATGTCAATGTGTCATAATATTTGTGGTATTCTATTCCCTGCCTTTCTGCATATCCATACTTTAATAAATAAGTAGTAGCGGTTGCAACTACAACTTTTCCTTTGTAAGTATACCATCCGTTTTCATTCACTTGAAAATCATCAGTGCACAATCCTGACCCGGTACATTTACCAGACCCGCATCCATCGCCTGTATAATAACTAGTTACTCTATAGTTACCTGTTACAGCAGCGGTGGTGGTTTTCTTACTTGCTACTTTTTTTTTAGTTCGGCTACCTCTGTCATTAGTCTGTCTAATTCAACATCCTTCTCTTGAAGTATAGCTTGAAACTCTGCGTTTTGTTGTTCTAGCTCTTTTTTCTCTTGTTCTATTATTTCTATTGTGTTATCAAGTCTAACATTTTCTATGTGAGTAACTGTTCCAAAGAATAATGAACATAGTGTTACTAGCAATGCTGCTACCCACCAAAACTTTTTAATTATCTTTTTCATTTTTAACTATCTCCTTGATATTATCCATTAATTCCTCAAACTCTTGGCGTCTATCGTCGCTAATGTCTTGTGGTAAATATCTTGATAGTTTACGGAACTTCCCTGCCATCATTAGGTCTGCTATTTTTTCTAACTTACCTAAGCTTGGTTTCTTTTTAGGATAGTATCCATACTCCAATAGTTTTGTTACATACTTTGATATGGCTAATAATAAGTCCATACAACACCTCTTTCAATTTTTATAAAAAGTTTTTATTTTAAATACCTCTCTCGGCTTCAAAAACACCTCTATTTGCTTTTTAAATATTAAATCAATATAATTTATCATTTAAAACCTAAAAAGCGAAATACGCCTATTTAAAACAGAAAAAAGGGAGATACCGTTTGGCATCTCCTTTAATCCCAGGTCCCTGTAAAACGAGAAAACCGAACAGACTTAACCGTCTTCCATTTCGCCGTTACTGATGAATCGCTCAACCATAGAATGGTCATCACTCCACTCGTATGAGAACTAGGCTCCATGCAAGCTGATAGGCTAAGTGGTAATTATAAAAACACAAGGAAACAATAAAGAAACATAACTAGTATATTATATGTAATGAATGAAAGGATAAATATTGTTCCTTGAGATGAAGACACCTAAGGAAAGGTTAGGTAAGATGCCCTCATCTCAGGGAATAATATTCCCTAGAGACTAGTTTGCACTAGTTGTGTTAGTTTCTTTTTTGTTTGCTTTAGCTTTTTTTGGAGCAAATGGGTTTGTTCCATTATTAAACATAGACATTAAAGCGATTGTTGATAAACTATCGTTTGATTTGTCCCCATTTAACATCATAGCTAATGCCATTGGATTAGAACCTAAGTCACCGTTGCTCATTGAGCTAAATAACATCATTTGAGTTAAGTCGCTATTTTTACCTTCCATTAATGCCATTAACATCATTGGATTGCTGAATAAGTCTCCAGCAGCTGCGAAGTTGTCTCCAAACATAGAGAAAACTTTTTGGAAGTATTTGATACCAAACATTGTTGATTTTGGTATTAACACAGTTTGAGTACATGTTTCGTAGTCAACAGCTTTGATTTCATTAGTAGTATCTACTACGAAATAAGCCTTACCTTCGTGTAATACTGTGTCTCCTGCGTTTACTTCTACAGCAGGTAATAAGAATAGAGCGTCTTTGATGTCAAATAACATACTTGAAACATCAACGAATTCGTTGCTTTCTTTGTTGAATACAACATATTTACCATTAGCTTGAGCTACGGCAATACCATTCATTGATAATTTGAAACGGTCTCCCTTAATTTTTCCAAATCCTAAGTTTCCAAATAAATTATCCATAGTACTATTTTCCTCTCTTTCTTCTGGACAAACAGATGTGCATATGTCTTCGCATAATTGTTCGGTTAATTCTGCTAGGTACTTAAGACCTTTTTCAGTTACAACATATCTCTCTTCATCCTCTTCTTCTTGGTTTCTTAATAATGCTTCATAGTGGTCGTAAACATCAACAGTTGCCCATTGGTCGTCTAATGCAATTACACCACAGTAAACTACGGCTAAACCATTAGTTGTCACTATACATACACCTTGAGTTATACCAAGTCTTTCAACATCTCTAGCATTAACAAAAGCAGCTTTGTCAGAGTTAACTGGACAAACGCCATCTTTTCTTAATGTGTATAAAATGTCGTCGACAGACAATACATCTTCAACAAAGCAGTCTATTTCTCCGATGTAGATTTCTTGTCCTTCAGCATCTTTGATAAATGCGTCGTCATTTTTTAAGAAGATTGCTTCATTAGCATATGGAGTTATGTCACCAAACAAATCGATTAACACATAGGTGTCACGATATTTGATTTCATTTTGTGCCATATTGTTTCTCCTTCCTTTTATATCACAATATAAAAAAGATTATATTTTTGTTCTTTTTCATATTACATTTATATCATAACATAAAAAAGAACCTTCTGAAAACATTTTTAATGTTCTCTGAAAACAAAATAATTCCGGGAGGATTATTGCATACCTCCAAGTCTTTTCCAAGTTAACCGTGCATTCAGTCACCACAAGCCTAAATTAAGGTCATGCCATAATATAGACAAGTGTTAATGATAGAGGTCAATACTCTATAAGCCAGACATGAACTGGAGTTTGTACCAAACAGTAACCTTTTTACTGTTAATAATATGTTCTGCTACTAACGGATTTCTTACACGCCCATGAGCCACACCGTTATACACGCTTTAACACGCTTCAACCGTTATCTTCCACTTGCTTTCGTGTCCCCGGCACGGTAACACTAAGCCATAGACCGGTCGCCCATTGACTTTCTTCTTACTCATTATGCCTTCGCCTGCCCACTTCGGCTAATCAGCCTCATGACCTTTTTTCATAGGTTATGGCCACAGCATCCTACTGCGTTCACAGTTATTAGATTACAACTTAAGTTGGATATACATCTTCCAGCGTATATCAATAACATAATGAAAGAATGTAAAGCTACTACACGTCTCCACTCTGGCCGGAGTTTCAACATAGTGTGTAGGGAGGATTGATTACCTCCAACGCGTAAGGTTCTACCTACATTTATCCTTCGATGGATTTATGCCCGCTACTTACTGCCCCCTTATTTCAACCACCAAGGGGAAGCCTCGACTTGTTTGCGACGCCAACTCGCACATCATCAGCCCCACGAGACCAGTAATACTTTACACTTGTTAACTCGACAACTACTCTCCCTCATTCTTCCGAACTGTTGACGAACCTTTGGAGTTCGTGTTAGAGCATACTCTTAGGTCGAAACCTAACCTTGTTCGAGTAACGGAATTATTCTGTTTTCAAAGAACATTGTATAATTTGTCTTTTCAAATTATATATATATTTTATCATATATTTTTCCAAATTTCAAGTCTTTTGTAAAATATTTTTGAAAAAAATTATATGGAGCGCTCAGTAGGATTTGAACCTACGCATCATGGAGTTGCAGTCCATTGCCTTTCCAACTTGGCTATGAGCGCATGGGGTGTTCTACCCGATTAAAGTATCAAGTAGAACGGGGGTGTAGTTAATTAGTTCTACACATACACATTTGTGCATGTCGTCATCAGATGGCTTATCATGCACATGACCATATAGATTAAGATAATGTGTCTCCTCTTCTGGTTTTCTGTGATGTGAGAAATGAATAGTTGTATCTAAATGGTCGAACTTAACAATAAGCTCTTCCTTCACAACTGTTTCAAATCCTGCTTCACGATACACTTTGTTAGAGCAGTGGTCATGATTCCCTTTAATAAGGATTTTGTGCCCATTAAGTTGAGAACAAAGTTCTTTAACTATTTCTACTCCTCCAAGACAGAAATCTCCAAGCATATATACATAGTCATCAGGCCCAACGGTGTTGTTCCAGTTGTCTATAATCGCTTTATTCATTTCTTCAACTGAACTAAATGGTCTATTACAATATTTAATTATATTAGGATGGTTCAGATGAGTATCTGAGATTGCAAAGATTTTCATAATATCACTTCCCTTTTCAAATTATATATTTATTATATCATATATATTACCAGCTGTCAACTTTATTTTTCAATTTTTAAGATTTTCATTGCTTCATAATATTCTTGATATCCTAGGCCATGGTCCACTCTACATAATACTAGGTGGTCCATACATCCATCCATATCACTATCATCATCAAGTATAACATAGTCTGGTTTTTCATCAGGGTAATGTTTATCTAACCAGGCAAGTATTTCTACTCCCCTGCGCTCTTGCAGTCTTGGTGTAGCTCCTATTATCTCTATCTCTGGAAATAAACCAGAATTTCGTAAACTTTCTTCTACAACTTCCATATGAGCACGCCAAGTAGAACTGATTACTATTTGGGCTCCACTGTCCAAACACAGCTTATTTAGCCACATTACGGCCTGTTTATTTGATACTCTCATATCACTTGGGGAACACAAATCAAAATAAAATCTTTCCCTCTGAACCTGTCTCTCTCTTTCTTCAAAAGGTTTATCACTAATTTCAAGTGTGTTTACTACTCCATCAATATCTAAAAATATTAACTTCTTCACTTGGTAGTTCCTCCTTTACTGTACAGGTACTTGCCATATAGAACCATGGTTCTGGCCAAGCAATGGGGTTGATATGAACATATGCATCTCCCATAATTTCAGCCCATCTACGCATAGATAGTATTAAATATCCATCATTAAACACTGGTACGCATGGATGACATGGGCTTTGATGAGTATCACCACATATAATGTATTTATTATTTACTAATTCTTTTATTAAAGCGTCTTGATGCCATTCGTCGAAGTCGCACTCTTTTAAGCCCCTAAGACTTTCCTCATCAGCGCTTATCCAATATTTTACTTCTATTAGTTTTTTCATTTGCTCCACTCCAATCTAATGGCCTCCGTTGAGAGATTCGAACTCCCGACCTACTGGTTCGTAGCCAGTTACTCTATCCAGCTGAGCTAAACGGAGATAATCTTGGGTAGAATTAATCTACCCCTTTTAGTGAGAAAATGAAGAATTATAGGATGGGGGTCTCAGGCCGCCCGTTCTGAGATACAACACATCGGCTAAATAATAGGAGGAATTTATCCGACCTACTAATGGCGTAAATCATGCCAGCCTACCCTTAAGTACTAACTTCGTACCGGTATTGGAAGCGGACTTTCCAATTTACCCCCGATGTATTATTTATTTTTGTGTAATAATTCTTGGTAACGAGTTTCTACTAATTCCTTATAGTCTTCTCTATCTTGTTTATCAAAACAATCTGAGATAGCTCTCAACTTTAATTGCCAATCAGCTAATTTTTCAGGTCCTTCGGTTTTTGTAGTATATACTACTCTATCCCCAACCTCTTTTTTGTTTCTATCGTCTTGTTTTCTTTTATCAAATCTTGGTTTTTTATTATATCTAGGTTTTTTATTGTAATCTTTTCTTTCCATATAAATCTCCTTTTCTATATAATAACACATTTTTTATGCGTTTGTCAACATTAAATGGCACCCCGGCAAGGACTCGAACCCTGATTAACGGTTTTGGAGACCGCTGTGCTACCTTTACACCACCGAGATATGAAGAAGGACTATAGGTCCTTCATAATATTATCTAATTCTTCTTTGATTACTCTAGCTTTAGCATCTGCTGTATGTTGAACTTGAGCTAAACGCACGATTTCCTTTTGCCAATAGTCTAAGATATCATAGGCATAAGTTAATTCTTTTGTAGTTTCTTTGCCCAATTTATCATAGTATTGTAACCAAGCTTTTGTATTTGCTAGGTTGATACCTAATTCTTTATCATAAGTATCTTCTTCGTGACAGCGAGCGATACCTTTAGCGATTATTCCTAATGAGTCATTCCTTAGAATAACTACATTGATTTTTGAGTCGTCATTGCTAATTATTTGTTTGTGCATAATTTACTCCTTTCTTACCCTCTCCAAGTTGTAGTGGTAATATTATCGTAATATAATGGTTCATCAATGTTTACCCATTGAGTATATCCAGCAACTCCTTCCATACGCACTTCTCCAAAGTGTGGATATGAAGCACTTATGGTAATACCATCACTTGGTGCTTTTAAATCTGGTTCTGGTTGAGGTTCCGGTTGTGGGTCATCTTTTGGGTAGTCTTCCACAACAATAATATTAACTTTGCCAGTTAAATTAGTCATACCATCAATCGCTATCTTATTACCATTTATATATGGGCGATTTTCGTCAGTATTACCATAACTAAGAATCCTATGGCTTCTTGACTGGTCACTATTACAAGTATATGTTGCATCTTTAATATTATAATCTCCTGCTCCATCGGCTATACCATTTTGTCTAACTTTGGCTGCATGATGATGTCCAATAACACATATTTTATTCATTGTTGGAATATGTCTATGGCTGTCTTGAATATCCCAAGTCATATAATGCTCGTCTGTTTCTCTCCAATCTCTGATATAAGGATTCATACCAGCGTGAACGAATACGAATGTATCTGTTTCAAAATATAAAGGCATAGCCTTCATCCATTTTAAAACATCTGATGGTATATTTTTTCTAGCTTGGTCAATATTATTAACATTAAACACTTCGTCATTAAGTCCTGTGAAGGATTTAATCGTAGCTCCTAAGCCATTATGTAATATATTAAATAGGACAAACTCTCCGTCCATTCCTTTTTCTAAATATTCAATAAAAAAGTTATCGTGATTTCCTCTAACACAGATGGCATTGTTGTCCCTTAAGAAACGATAAATTTTAGCACTATCTGGTCCTCTGTCAAAGTTATCTCCACAAGAAACTAACTTGTGTTTAGGATTATGTCTATCATATCCAGATTCTGCCAGAGCATCTTGTAGTGCTTTATATTCTCCATGCACATCACTAAATACAAAGTATTTGTATAATTCTCTCATAATAATCACTTCCTTAATTTTTTAACGCTAAAATAAGTTAAAGGAAAACTCTCCCAGCTTTGTTTTATCTTTGCCCTAGCCTGATAAATTCAGACAAAAAGCTTGCGATTTAAGTGAGGCAGCGTTATTTACTCACACTGCGAGAGCTTTACTTTTAAGTGCTATCCGGAAGACTCGAACTTCAACCCCTCACTTAACCGGTGAGTGCTCTGCCAATTGAGCTACGGACAGCATATGGTGGAGATGAGGAGAGTCGAACTCCTGTCCAAAAACAACTCCATATTACTACTTTCTTACAAGTTTATTTATTTCCCTTCTATCCTCACCTATCCATTGAAATAACAACATAGGATAGGGGGCTCAGTATCCCGTTAGAATCCAGAGTCAGTCCTACTGAGAAGACATCGTCTTTTCCTCCCTTGCATCGTTAATACATTCTGTGGTTTTTCTGGAGGGCTGATACTAGCACAGAACGGTTGCTTAGGCGTATACTACGCTATTAAATGAGAATAAAGATTTAACTTTATTAGCAACTTTTGAAAAAATGTTTCCATTTATTTGATTGCTGGGTTTAACGCACACCTGCGACTTGTTTCATAATACTCAATTATTCCTGTCGAAACCATATACATCCCCATAATGGTAGCGAGAGTAGGACTTGAACCTACGGTCTATCGGGTATGAACCGATTGCTTTAGCCAACTAAGCTATCTCGCCATAAATAAAAAGAGGGGAGTATTTACTCCCCGTGAAAAGTAGATATCTGGGACGGGGGGGATTTGAACCCGCCATATTGATGTTTTTCCTACTTAAACTACCAGCTACATAGAAATCATTGGCATATCAATTTGATACACTTTACCCCAGCAAACTCAGGCAATGATACTCATACATAACAATACGCTTTCCTATATCGTCAGGCCGGTACAGGCATACATATTTCCCAAATATTTGATATTTTTCTAGGCAGTTTCTTTCAGCCGTTGAGTTATTTCACATCTAAAGCGTTATATTTTATCAGAGATGTGCCCTACTAACTTCGCAGGGTTCATACCATAAACATACACTTGGCATATCTATCATACTCGCTTCGTTTATACTTTAAACGATTTGGTCAACTCGCTTAACTTACAGAGCTGATTAGACTCCTTCTGTTTTTTCTTATAACCTAACCGTGTTTTCAATTACATATTTTATTAAGACCAAAGACCGTATTCGCCTCAGCCAACATTGTTCTTTTTTCTTTTTTATTGTTATATAATCCTTTGTCACAGGTACAACGAAATCAAGGCATTTCCTCGATGAAATCGTCAATTTCAAATTACAAATATATTATATCATTTTCAATGAGCATTTGACAACTATTTTTTCAATTTTTATTTTAAAAAATATTGTCTTAAACTTCTACGAACTCCATCAATCTTAATTGATGTAGGTTCTGTTTTCTCTATTATTCCTTTACGGCATAGAGAAGCTATCAAAGTGTTTATACTCTTGATATTCATATCCATTATGATATCTACGAAGTCTTGTTCGTTCACTTCTTTTAATAAGTCGTGGTCTTGCAAGTCTTCTGTTTCACTAATAAAATCTAAAATAGCATATGAAGTTGTTTTATTTTCACTTCCCTTAGCCCCCATCATATCAAAGGCAGCATATACTACTTTAGCTTTGTCGCTTAATGTTTCCATTTACATACTCCCCTTTCTTATATGGTTCTTGAAGAAACTTCAAATTCTCCAACTTCCTTACCACTTTTATCAAAAAACTTTTTAGTTTTTTTATTACAAGTTAATTGTCTAGCCTTAGCAAATTCCTCTACCATCTCTACAATTTCTTGCTTTTTGGCAGTGTAGTCTCCTACAATGCCATATTTCATTGTGTCAAAGTATAAGTTTATATCAGCATAATACTTTTTCATAGAAACCCTACCTTTCCTTTAATTATTTTTTTTCTTTTTCTAAAATAATTATATATTAAAATGCTTCCTGAAATCAAGTATTTAATCTAAATTTGACTTTAAAATTTCTTCATAAAGATTTACTGTTTGGTCATAAACTATTTTTGCTTGCGACTTCGCAGCGTCTTTGATTATTTTGTTGATGTTTTTCTTAACTTTCCTAATACTTCTTCTAGTTTTAAATGTATTAGGTGCTGACATCAATGATTTTAAGTTTCCAACTTCGCTTAAAAATGTTTGATAGTTCATTCAGCATCCTCCTCTTTCAAAAATTGTTGACGGGGTAGATTTTCGACTTTAACAAAGATTCTACCCCAGGCATCCGTCGGTCATGATTCCAACCGCAGCCCTTCGAGTCTCCCACCTGCTCACCCAACCCATCCCGGGTCTCCGAGTGCGTCTTAATTTAGGTTAATTGAAGATTTTATCTATAAGTCTTATAAGTCCATACAGACTACCCATCACTTAAGTTTATGTCTATCTAGTACCCTATACTTTCGCTAAGTTTCAAAGTCCATACAAGTTAAAAACCTGCGTCTTATCAGTCCCGAGTTTCCATATAACATATATCAACACATAAGTTTTCATATATAGGGTATGCTCTCCAACTCCTAAGCGCCAGCGCATCTCCCAACTTGGTGATGACTATCTTGTAGTCGCCAAGTTCTCTCATTTGAAAATTTCTTTTCAAATTGATAAATCTATTATACTATAATTTTTTCCAAAATTCAAGTATTTTTTGAAAAATTATCTATTTTTGTAGTGGCAAACATCTAATGTGCATTTACCTTTATGGGTATTGTAGTTACATCTTTTGTTTGGACACTTTCTTTTTTTTCTAAATAGTTTCTTTATTTTGTCTAGCATTCGCTATCATTCCCTTCACTTATTTTTTTGGTAATATTCGTAATTACAATTCAATTATATATTCAATTGGTATCATTTGTCAACTCTTTTACAAAAATTACAGAAGTAAAATTTTTCTAATGGTAGATAATTGTAGCTGTTTTCTTCATTTATAATATAAAAATATAAAAACGAAAATTTTCCAGCTCCTTATATATTAGAAAAAATTTTCTACAAAAGACTTGACAACAATAGATTATAGTAGTATAGTATTATATATATTAGATAAAAAATATTAAATAATACTTGACAAAAGGAAGAAACTTATATTATTATTTATTTAATCCTTATATATATAATATTATTTTTATACCAAAAGATTTTTTAACTACATTTTTTCTATAAACAGTTGTCATTTGGAAAATGATTTGATATAATATATATAGAAAAGGAAAAGAAAGAATGTGAGAAAGGAGAGATAATTATGATGGACTTTATAATGGGTTGGTTATTAGGAAGAAATATAAATAAAGATATTGCACCTATTGAAGATAACGTAACAAACAGTCTTCCAATAGAAATAGAACCTCAAAAAGAAATACCTAAAGTAATTAAATATGTTCATATACCAGAGATAACAGATTGTGAAGCTACATTAGAAGGATGCTACAACGATTATGAAAAAACTAATTTAGTTACTATAGTAGAAGGTGAACATATAGAATACTACCTAGAAGTAGAAGTTCCTGAAACTGAAACTAAATGGGGAGACCAAGATTTAAAAGATTTTATCTAAAAATACTTGTCATTTGGAAAAATATATAGTATAATATTATTGTAATTTGAAATAAAGAGGTGTGTTTATGGATAAAGAATTGTTTATCTCAACAATGGCTAAAATAGAGGAACTTAATCACGAACAAGAAATGTTCAATGATGTCCTAAAGAAACTAGACCCTGAATTTGGGGGAGGATATATAAACTCCAAAGCCATTGACACCTTAGTCAATTTACTTAAAGTTCTAGTTAATGATGAATATGATAATATCGGCTATTATATATGGGAACTAGACTTTGGAAAGAAATATGAAGATGGGATGATAACTTCAGCCGACGGCGAGATATTAAGAATGTCTAATGCTGGGGAGTTATTTGACTTCATACAAGATAATCGTACCAGTGAGTAGTCGCTGGGGCTAATTTCCAGAACAGGCTATGGTGTAGTCGGACCCGTATCCTACTAAACAAAATACGGGGGTGTTAAATACTTTACTCAAAAGAACGGCCCAGGCATAGGTGGGATAAGCGCTATGCTGACATTGTTTATCAAAGAGTGAGATAATCCGTCGGTCCTAGGCGTGATAGATAGGGCAGCCGGTCATATAGGCTTTGTTGATATGACTAGAAAGGTTTTTACTTTTCTATAAGGTAATAGATAATATGGTGTAGTCCTCGCATTGTGACCAGGTAAAACCATTTCAGGCGTCTATTACTTTATAGAAGGGTAAAAATTAAAAAAAATACTTGATATTTGCTCTTTAATTTGATAAAATATAAATGTAAATAAAAAAAGAAAGGAAAGACAAAGAAGTCTTAGGGTGAAAAAATATGAAATTAACTGAAAAACAAGAAAGCGTTTTAGCAATCTTAAAAGAAAACTTCGCAGAAGGAGCATTCGCTGAAGAAGTTGTAGAAAAAGTAGAAGGAGCTTCTGTTCAATCAGTTAGAGCAACATTAAGTTCTTTAGCTACTAAAGGTCTTTGCACTAAAACTAAAGCTGTTTATGAAGGCAAAGAAAAAACTAAATTCACTGCTGTTGAAACAGTAGAAGAATAATATTTGGCATTAGTATTACAGGCTAAGTAAGGCCAGAAGTAGGTTTAGTTGAGTTCCGACAGCAAAAAACAGTCATCGTAAGCATGTGTGGCAATCGTAATTCCACCCCATTTTTTATCAAGTTTGTTGGGTGAGGACAAACTGTGTCTACGGTGGACATAGCCGAGGTTGTAGGTAAAGCAGAGAATGTGATTGTATGCTAATGAGGGCATATGATATTAAGACATACGAAGTTCCAGAAACCTTCTGTTAGTATCACAAGAGTATGCAGCAATCTATCCGTATTAGATTGCCATTGACCTCCTGACTTCAGGAAGCCAATGGGAGTTTAATACTCTATGCGGGGGGTCGTCCTAAATTCTGTGTAGAATAATATTACCTGCATGCCAATCCCATTGTTCCTGTTTAAAAACGGGACACAAAGCAGGAAATCCTTACTCTAATCAACAATCACAGGATAAAGATTAGAGTATGGGGATTGGAAAAATACTATTTTATTAAGCACAAAGAGGTGAAAATATGATAAAACTTAATCGTTATTTGCGTGAATTGGGTATAGACGAAAATTATTGGCTATTCTCAAATCAAGAAGATGGACGCTATCAAGAAGATGAAGAGGGGTTTAAGCCTGCCGAATTCTTTGGACTAGATACATCATTTAGTTTATACATTTATTCACACTTATGCTATTTTAGGGATAATTGTTTATATGGTCATCCAGGGTGTATGACATTTGAAGAATGGCAAAAGACTCTTGACCTAATGATTGAAGGCTTCAAACTTTTAATTCAGGAAGACGACAACTACCCTTGGGATAGAACAAATAGTAAACGCAGACAAAGAAAGATTAACAGAGGTCTTAGATTGTTTGCAAAATATTACCAACATCTTTGGTATTAATGGTGGCTTACCCAAGTTGGTGAAGGGGAAAGTTTGCTAAACTTTTAGGTCTCGTAAGGGGCGCAGAGGTTCGAGTCCTCTAGCCACCGCCATGGGTTGTTAGCTCAGCAGGTAGAGCACAGCACTTTTAATGCTGGGGTCCAGAGTTCGAGCCTCTGACAACCCACCATTTTAATTAAGGAAAGGTGAATTAGTATGAAAACGGTTTATCTTTATACAGATGGAGCTTGCGCAGGGAACCCAGGTACTGGGGGATGGGGTGCAATCCTAATACACGAAGAACATAAAAAAGAATTATCAGGTGGAGAATATAATACCACTAATAATCGTATGGAAATTCAAGCAGTAATAGAAGGGCTTAAAGCATTAAAGATGCCTTGCATTGTAGAGCTATACTCAGATAGCAAATATGTTATTGATGCATTGCGTTTGGGTTGGGCTACTAAATGGCGTTCTAATGGATGGATGCGTTCTGGTAATCAACCAGCTCGTAATATAGACCTATGGAAAGAATTGCTAGCTCTTACAGAAGTTCATACAGTTAATTGTCATTGGGTAAAGGGACACGCTGATAATGTATTTAACAATCGCTGTGATGAGATGGCTGTTGCATATCGCAAACAATTAGATGGAGAGTTGTGATAATTGGTAGTCGGGCGGTCTTGAAAACCGTTGGTCCGCAAGGGCTTGGGGGTTCGAGTCCCTCACTCTCCGCCATATGGTAGGATTAGTATAGAGGTTTGTACGTGAGTTTGTGGCACTCAAGGGAGGGGTTCAATTCCCTTATCTTACCCCATATATTCCTCAGTAGCTCAGTAGGTAGAGCGTCTGACTGTTAATCAGAGGGTCACAGGTTCAAGTCCTGTCTGAGGAGCCATTATTTATACGCCTTTAGCTCAGATGGTTAGAGCGCTGTGCTGATAACGCAGAGGTCGTTAGTTCGATTCTAACAAGGCGTACCAGAAACACAAACAGTTTGCAGGTGTAGCTCAGTTGGTTAGAGCACCCGTCTGATACGCGGGTGGTCGAAAGTTCGAGTCTTTCCACCTGCACCATTTTTTGTCCCCTTAGCTCATTTGGATAGAGCAACGCCCTTCTAAGGCGTCGGTGCTAGGTTCGAATCCTAGAGGGGACGCCATTATGCCGATATAGTATAATGGTATTACGAGGCCATGGTAAGGCTTTAATCCGAGTTCAATTCTCGGTGTCGGCTCCATATATGCCCCTGTGGTGGAATTGGTAGACACGCTAGTCTTAGGAACTAGTCTCGCAAGGGGTGCAGGTTCGAGTCCTGCCAGGGGCACCAATAAGAAAGTAAGGTGAACGATATGTATTTTGTAGTTACGATTAGAACACTAGATAGAATAGTTGATGACCAAAGATGTGTGGGCTATTATAAAAGATATAGTCCAGCTCATGACAAGGTTATGAATAATAGTTGTGATATATTTGAAGATGGATATTATCGTTATGCCGTTATTATAAAGATTGACCAAGGCCTATACCCAGATAGAACTGAGGTTCAATGGTTTGAACGCTATGTAGATGGTAGTATTGCAACCATTGAAAGACCTGAGAGATTAGATGGATGGTATCCATATGTAGTAGGCTAAAATTATTTAAAAATACTTGAAATGTCCTAGCATTTTATATTATAATATTATTGTAATAAAGAAATGAAAGGTCGTGGAATTATGAAAAAGTATGAACCAATTAAATTAAGTTATAAACAAGATTTAGTATTAAGAGTTCTGGCAGATGAATTCGCAGGTACAGCTTTTGGTCCACAGCTTTTAGAAGATTGCGAGAATGAGGATTTGAAGAAATTGTCTATCAATGAAATCACTTGGGCTATGTTAAGACTAAGAGATAGTGAATTGGTTGAGAGTGAAAAGGTTCCTTACAAGGGGCGTATCTTAAATAGATATAAACTTACTCCTTATGCAATTTATGGCATTTTAGAAAAATAAAAACTTGATTTTTGGTAAAAAATTATGATATAATTGATTTATCAAATGAAAAGAATACTAATATAGTTAGAGGCCTCGGAAGTCTTCGGACTGCCCGTGAAAGCTCGAGTACCCCGCGGGGACTATGAGAAAGCCATTGAATATTGAATTAGCGTGACCTGAGAAGCAACAGGTAGTTTAGGAGGTGTCGTTCAAACCTCTGGATATTATCTCCTTTCACATAAAAGAAAGAAGCCTTGCTTAACAAACAGCCTAACAATAGACCCCGTTAATAGTAAGGGATGGCCTGCCAGCATGTACTGGACTCACAGGAGACGTGGCCCTTGCCGATAGCTGTTTGATAGAACGCCCGAGATTAAATGGGGTAGATAATAGTGGAGATGAATCGAAGCTGTATTATTACCGGTTAGGTCTGCTCGCTCGGGAGCCATGCTGGGATAGCTCAATCGGTAGAGCAACGGTCTTGTAAACCGTAGGTTGTCAGTTCAATTCTGACTCTCAGCTCCATATGGGGGATTAGCTCAGTTGGCTAGAGCGCCTGCCTTGCAAGCAGGAGGTCAAGGGTTCAAATCCCTTATCCTCCACCATGTGGCTCGTTAGTCTAGTGGCTACGACGCTTGCCTGTCACGCAAGAGGCACGAGTTCAATTCTCGTACGAGCCGCCATTTATATATGCTGTTAGGATATGAGTGTGATTACTCATCAAGCCTTTCCAGTGAGAAGCTGGTATACGGCCCCTTATGCGGGTATCGTTCAGTGGTAGGACCTCTGCCTTCCAAGCAGACGACGCCGGTTCGAATCCGGCTACCCGCTCCATATTTGTTTTGTTTATCAATTTCTCCTTGTAGGAAGCCCCTACATAGGATTGCAAAATTATTTTTGATAAAGTTGGTACTTATGTAGTATTCTTTTATGACTATTGCTAAGTTCCTCCGTATGGCCCCGTCGTCAAGTGGTTAAGACACTGCCCTTTCACGGCAGGTTCGCGGGTTCGAATCCCGCCGGGGTCACCATTTATTATTTAGAGATATGGCAATGAGTGCTTTATAAATGATATACCAATCTATACAATTAGCAATCGAGGTGACGGTTGGTAAAAGGTAAAAGCTAATCAGTGGCTTTCCTCGATGGAACTCTGATGCCCGAGCATTTGTAAAACATTCATTGGCATATCCCTACCTGAAAACACACGGTGAGCGAAGCGTCCATAATATAAAAAAGCTATGATACCGTGACGGGAGTAATATGTTTCGGGCGAATGGAGTTTGGTAGATTAAAAAACTCAGGGATGAGAGACGTGCCCAAGAATCTACCCTATTATCACGGGATTAGTTTAAATTAAAACGCCACTGCCGACTTCGGTTGGGGAAGGTGGAGATGTGGGGTGATAACCCACGCCTGTGTCCCTTATAGAGGCTTAGCTCAGCTGGTTAGAGCATCTCCCTTACAAGGAGGGGGTCGTAGGTTCGAATCCTATAGCCTCTACCATTTTATCGGGGCGTAGTTCAGTTTGGTAGAACGCGTGGTTTGGGACCATGAGGTCGCATGTTCAAGTCGTGTCGCCCCGACCATTTTGAATTTTAGTTGAATTGATATATATGAGGATGGCGCGTCATTCCGGTGGACTTCTGTCTGGTTTAGCTAACTACTGAAATAGTCCGGAGCGTAGCTCTTGTAGGATTAAAGTACTCACTAAGTGGTAATCAAGCCATATGTTGTGTAAACACATATCGTGAATTTTGAAGCGAAAGCGCAGCTCTGGTAACGGACTGTAATGAACGGAGAAACTCTGCTTGACCTAAGGGGTAACATTAACTATCAAGATGCCATCATTTATTGCCAGGTAGTCAAGCGGTAAGACAACGGACTTTGACTCCGTGACGCGCTGGTTCGAATCCAGCCCTGGCAGCCATTTATGGTTCGATAGCTCAGTAGGTAGAGCACAAGACTGAAAATCTTGGTGTCGGTGGTTCAATTCCACCTCGAACCACCATATTTTTATTTTAAAGACTTGAAATTATGAAGCAATTTATAATATAATATATATAGAAATTGAAAAGATATTTTAATTTCTCACTAGTGATGCTCGACTCCTATGAGATTGAGAGAAGGGGGTTCCCAGTCGTGATGGCTCAGTTCTGGGGGATACAAACAATACCAGAAGTTATATGCTCGAGTGGCGGAATTGGTAGACGCAAGGGACTTAAAATCCCTCGTTCGTTAAAGGGCGTGTGAGTTCAAGTCTCACCTTGAGCACCATTTAATTGTTAAGAAAGTTGGTGAATAAACTATGGGCAATAGGAAATATTATGTATTAGCTTGGCACCGTGATTATGACGGGCATGAGCATATAATAGAATATGTTGGCACTAACTATGCTGCCTTAAAGGCAAGATATAGATGGTTATTTGACTTCCTTAAACAAAGAGAATTTCTTGACGAAGGTATAGCGGAGGAAAGAATTGAAGCTCGCTTCAATGATTTACCAGCGACTATGGAACCAGGTCAATCATACTATGCATATATGAACGACAATGATTGTTTCTACATTGATATTGAAGTAAAATGTATGTATACTAATTCTTTTGGTAACAGACAAATGGAAGACAGATATAAATTAGATTTTCCTAATAGTAAATATTAGGATGGTGTGTAGGTAGGCAGGAAACTGCCTTTATATATGGGGAGGCGGCACAGACGGCGAGGTGCGGCGGACTGTAAATCCGTTCTCTTACGGGTGAGGTGGTTCGAATCCACTCCTCCCCACCATTTGTTATTGCCTACACAATAACAAAGTACCGAGGCTTAGCCTCAAATATCCTATATATTTATTCCTTTAAATTATCTTTTTATTTTGGAGGATAGAGTATATGAAAAAGAACAGTGCCCCCTCCCATCAGGGAGTAAAGGGAGAAAGAAGTGGCAAGTGTACTGCATGGTTGTGCGTCGTTGTGTTAACACTTGCATCAGTATTATTTCCGTTTGATGTGCATGCAGCTCGTATAACGAACTTCGGTGCATTGAACAACACAACATTCTTTCAAGCACCCTCTATAATTGAGGAGTATATTGAAGGACTACAAAAGGATGGCTATATGGTGGACAGCTATAAAATAGACTTTGATGGTTTATCCGAACAGCGTCCAGCTCTATTGATAACCAATAGAGATGCACATAGCAAGGCACTTATAGACAATTTAGATGTTATTGTATCAGGAGTGCAGGTCACATTTGATAAGACCGGGGAGGTATATACCTTCAAGAATAATCAAGCGTGCGAAGATTGGCTAGCAGAATTATATGCAATTAAAGACCAAGGCACATACACCATAACTGATATCAAACAAGATTATTCCACAATTACATCTACTGAAACTTTGGCTAAAAAGATAGCTGATGTGAAGACAGAGAAAGAGAAAGAAGAACAGGAGAGGAAAGCAGCTGAGGAAGCAGCAAAAAGGAAGAAACATCAGGTTACTTCTAGGGGTTCTTCATTACCAAGAGTAAGTTCCTATGCATTCCCATTGAAATCATATTCTTATGTAAGTAGTGAGTATGGTCCAAGATGGGGTACAACACATACAGGAATAGACTTAGCAGCTCCGGCTGGAACTCACATTTATTCTTGGAGAAGTGGTACGGTTACTTTCGCTGGTTGGTCCGGCGGTTATGGTAACTTCATTATCGTAGACCACGGTGATGGATTTGTAACTCGCTATGCACATTGTAGTAAGATAGCAGTGACAAAGGGACAAACTGTATCACAAGGTCAAGTTATAGGATATGTAGGTACGACAGGTAATTCAACAGGTAATCATTTACATTTTGAAGTAAAGGTAAATGGTAACTTTGTAAATCCACGAAACTACTTGTCAATTTAAAGGAATAAGATATTTTTATAATATCTACAAGGTCTGGTAGAGCCGCTCATTCTTTTGAGAAAATCTACCCTACATGAATTTTACATAAAGACTTGAAATCAGGTCATTATTATGATATAATATATATATACAAAAGAAAAGAAAGGTGATGAAATATGGCAAAAAGAAAAGGAAGCAGCGGAAGCGGGGAAGGACAATACACAATAACTCAAATTAACTTAGACAGAAAGGGAAAGACTAACAAAAAGTTAAAAAGAAACCCACAAGCTTCTAAGTATTTAACACCAAAAGGAAAAGAGTTAAAAGAAAAAGCAGAAGCTTACGCTAAGGAACACTTTAAGAAAGGCAGAAGATACAGAAAAGATACAGCTCCTGAAAGTTAATAGGAGGTGATGTCTTATGGCTCTTCATAAGGCGATTAAAAGTGGCAAAGAAAAAAGAGTGGAGTATGGTACTAAAGGACAGCCATATTGTAAGTCAGTAGACCCCACTTGCCGAAACCACGGGGGATGTCCTTGGTGTACGGGGAACCGCACCTATAAAAACTTGGCTAAGAAAAAAATAGCTGAGCAAGAAATAAAAAATTATAGAAAGGATACTGATAATTATGGTTAATAGTAAAAATGAAAAATTAAACCAATTACTAGCTTTAACAATAGGAGAGTTGAGAGAAAAACTAGCATATCAAGATGCTGAGGATACAGTAGAGGACTGGTTAGATTATGTAGCAGAGTTTGATAACGATGCTTGGGAAGACGAGGAAGAAGACTGCGACTACTGCGAAGAAGAATGTGAAGAAGACAGCTGGGATGACGAAGATGAATATGAGGAAGAAGATGACTACGAAGAAGAGGAAGAAGATGATGAAGAAATCAGCTTACCCTACGACGAAGAGGTCTTGGCTCAAGACATCGCTGGCGACATTGCTGCTGGTAAATACACTATTGAAGCAGTACAAGGACTTTATGCTCCTGTATTTATTGATAGAGTTAGACAATTAGTAGACTAGAAGGAAAATTTAAGTGGAGAAATTGAGTTGAAAGACTTGATTTCTCCTCTTTTTTTTGTTATAATATATATATAAAATGAAAAAAGGAGTGATAGTATGATAAAGAAGGAGATATACCCTAAAACTCAAAGAGTTAAGTGTGCAGGCGATAAGATTTATTTAACTGAAAAGTTAGACGGCAGCAACTTAGTATTCTTCAAGAAGAATGATGAGTTATATTTTGCTCAAAGAAACAACATCTTTGCATTAGAGGAATTAAATACCGATGCACAAATCAGTAATAAATTATACAAAGGTTTGTTCCAATGGTTAAAAGATAATGGGGAAACTTTAAAAGCTAACCTACATGAAGGCAGTGCTATCTGTGGAGAATGGCTAGGAATGGGCAAGTTAAAATATACTGTCGATGAGTTTGATAAAAGATGGTATATGTTTGCCAAGGCTAATATAGATGATGACTTCAATTTATATAACTTAATCTATGACCACAGCTTATTCATCTATCCATTTATAGATACTACTATCCCAACATTTGTTGGTATAGTTCCAGAAGTATGTGAGTTAAGTGTATTACCTAATAAGGAACACTTAGATAGCATTTATGCTAAATATACTGAAAAAGTTGGCAGAGATGTAGAAGGTTTCGTAGCTAATTATAAAAACAACATAACTAAATATGTTCGTATGAAGAACGGAAAATTAGCTGAACATTTTGATAGAGAAAATTAAAATAAATACTTGATTTTCTCTACCAAAAAATGATATAATATTTATATAAAGAAAAAGGAGTGATTTAATTATGCGTGACCCAAAGAGAATTGATAAGTTCTGCAATCAATTAGCAGATATATGGAAGAAAGTTCCAGATTGGAGATTTGGACAGCTAATGGTTAATGTATTAAACTCATTACCAAGAGACCCATTCTTCTATGAAGAAGATGAGTTAATGGCAGAGTTTGAAAAGTTTTTCACTCCTAAGGAAGAAAATAAGGAGGGAAACTAATGTTAAACATTATATGGATGCTATTTGTAGCATGGTTTTTAAACCTATTTGGTTTTGGTAATACAGTCATTACAGGTCTAGCACAATGGGGTGGACCAGAATTAACTATGACAGGTTATTATTTTGCATTTGCAGCTGTTGGCTTACTTAAAAATGTTATAGAAAAGTTCCACTTTTCTGATAGTATCAAGTTAGCCATTAAACAAATTGAGGACAAATTTTAATTAAAGACTTGTAAATCGCTCTGAATTATGATATAATATATATGTAAATGAGAAAAGGAGTGATGAGAGTGAAAACACTAGAAGCAAAGAAAGTTAATCGTTGTGTAAGAAAACTTAATAGACAACTACGCAATGATGTGTTCGGGGATAGATTTGAAGTAAGACAAGTCCAAAAAGGATTTGGCGATGGTATAGAATATTTTATGTATATGCTTGTTGACAATGAGCAACCAGAAAGAAACCAAATCGTTCCTTGGGAAACAGCATTTGCTATCTGTAATTTCTCTCATATCCATATAGCTATGAATAAGTTTATAGTGGAATCGGACTTCTGGGAGAAATACAGAACTCGTTAGGGTGCTGCGAGGGTAAATAAAGAACAGCTTGTTTAGTAGCATAAACTAGACGGAAGGTAATGTGTTGGTGTGATTGCTAACATATTGCTATCAATAAATTATATAGTTAGCCGGGGACCAGAGCTGTAAGACGAGTGGATTGATTATCCGGGGGTCGGGACTGCGGAGCGTTGAAGCGTTGGAGGATAAGACCGCCTCCACCTATATAACTTATTGATAGGAGTATGTTAAAATTATTCCAAAAAATTATTTTAAAAACTTGAATAATAGTAGCAAATAATGATATAATAATATTGTAAATGAAAAAGAAATAAAAACTAATTAGGTTTGACCGAAAGATTGAAATGTTCTATTTCCGAGCAGTGCACAGCTCTCATTAACAAATGGCTATGAGTGAACGGTTCTCCAATGCGACGGCTAGAATGAACCGCCAACCTCACCTGATGTGTTAGACATTAACCAGTGCAAGTCTGGTAGGGTGGCTATGTATTTTTCCATTAAGTTTGTCAGTTTACCTTTAAAACTGACACATACATCGCGGGGTAGAGCAGCTCGGTAGCTCGTTAGGCTCATAACCTAAAGGTCACGGGTTCAAATCCCGTCCCCGCAACCAAATGTTGTAATAGCTCAGTCTGGTAGAGCGTTGCATGAACAGGAACGACAGGTAACAGAGACTACTAAGTACCGTTGATTACGGGGCAGTCAGGTAACAGGGTTTCGTTCAGTAGTGTAAAGGGCGTTGGTTCAAATCCAACTTACAGCTACAACCTTTCTATGGCGATTAGTAATCGCTAAGAGAGCAAGATATACTGCTACCCGTATAAGTGTCGGTGATGTATACGGCTCCGACCAGTGTCAGGCGCTTGCTTTCTTAGGGGTTACTAACCCTAATAATAAATCCATTTTTTTCTTAAAGCAGCCTTGTGCTGCGATACACGGTCTAGGAACTACGATACCGTAAGCCGGAAATTGCCGTTTGAGGAGTGATTACCAACAGTAACCGCTAGCCCGTAAGTCGGTTGAACGCTTAGACCCTGTATCGGAGCACAAGCTCTAGAGGATATACTTTGCTATAAATATTTTAGTTGTCGGTATTAGTGGCTATTCTGTTTGGGCGGAGCGATTGTGCAGACCGAAGACAGATAGGTTACACCTGCTAATGCGAAGGATAGTGTAGCTCTGGACCCGTCAAGGGCGGCACATTAAAATATTGATAGGAGAGTATATCTCCAACAACCTTTCATAATTATAAACTTGGCTAAGCATGCTAAACGCCAACCTAACAAAAGTATGCGTAGCACAGCTCCGGCAAGAGGACTGAGGTGGTTAGGGCCGTCAGTATGAACTGGGGCGTGCGTCTTAGTAAGGGAATATGGCGAGGAAATGCTTGATTTGCTTATCCAAAGACCCCTCTATCCCTTCCAACTAAGATTTTGCATAAAAATTATGAAAAAGACTTCACAAAAGGTTGAATAAAATGATATAATATAAATGTAAAAAGAAAAGAAATAATAAAATAAATATGGCAAACCTAGGGATTGGCTCTCAACTATGTAATATGTATTCATATTTGCCGAAAGACCTGTCGGGGGTTCAATAAAACCCGACCCAGCTATATATTGTTGCGAGTGCTCAGCGTTACAGTGAGACCTCGGCGTCACGTTTGTTATAGATGTGATACACCTCCCAAAGGCAACGGAACAAGGCTGTAAGAAAGCGTGGGTTGTTCCCATGAGAGTGTGGATAGTTTTGCCAACTTAATTTAAAAAATATTTTCACAAAAAACTTGAAATCAGGTTTTAAATGTGATATAATATATATAGAAAAACAAAGAAAGAATAAAAAAAAATTGGAAAGCGAGCCATTGAGTACAGGTATTATACCTGCCCACCTAAAAGAATGCACGGTAGGTTTATGAGATGTTTGATACAATACCGTTTACAAAAACCTCTCTTACTCACCGAACGAAATTTAAGTAGTCAAATTTAGTTGAAAAACTTGATTTGAGGTAGAGTGATATGATATAATATTTATAGAAAAAGGAAGAAAAATAGTTATACGACTTACCAACCGAGTTTGGTGACGAGGCTACCATTCCTTTTCCAGCACACTAGCGTAAGCGATTTGTAATGGCGAAATGCTTGGCTTGGTTTAGGTAAAGCGAAAAGTCGTGCTACTCGCGTAGCTTTGAAATAGGGAAGACGCACGGGGGCCCGAACCCTCCAGTGAACTATTCAGTTAGGGACTGTGCCAGAGAATGTGGTTATGAAATTGGGAGTAGCAAAATTTTGGTAAAAAATCATTAAAAATACTTGAATAAAGGTAGAGAATAATGATATAATATATATAGGAATGAGAAAGAAAGTGAGAGAGATTACGAAGCACAAAACAAAGGGCAATGTGTGTACTTAACCAAGTAGACGAAAGGAGCGTGGTCCGAGGTAAGAAATTACCGAACCTTGTGCGAAGTGTAACAGTGCTGTAAATCTAATTTCTCAACAATGCAATCCACTGCTAGCGAAAGTGTGGATATCCGTTGGCTACGGCGAAAGGTGCGTTCGTTTAAATCAACCACTAACTAGAAATAGCCCTTAACCTTCCCTCCGCTGCACTTAGTAGATAGTAATAACTGAGTCGCTCGGTGCAGCGTTTAATATAGTTTTTTATTAGGGGGTTTTAGGTTATTACTTAAAACCTTGTAATAAGCAACTATGTTGTTTAAAAGGAGTTAACATGCTGGATATAGGGACCCCAGCTTCAGGTCTATGCGAGGGCGGCTACAAATTCATACGCTTGGGTGTGATTACCTGAGGGGCGATGGTAGATGAAACTAACGAAAGTTAACTCCAAAAATTTGGTAAAAACACTTGAAAAATGCTTAGAAAAGTGTTATAATATATATATAAATTAAAGAAAGGAAGAACGAATTGTTCTAAGGGTGAAAAATTATGGACAAAGAAGTAAAAGTAACAGGCAAAATGGAACTAGCTATCAAAACTGTTAAAGAAATGGGAGGTAAAGCTTTCGCAAGAGAAGTTCTAGAATACCTAGATGAAAACTATGCAGACAGAGCCGAACTAAAAACTTTCAATGCAGTTAATGCAACACTAGCTGCTTGTGCTGGAAAAGGTCTAGCAACTAAAGCAAAAGGTGTGTTCCGTGAAAAAATGCTTACTCAATATACTGTTCCAGTAGACGCTGAGTAGCATAAAAGGACCTATCCTTTAAATAGGTGGTGTGGGCAACGGCGAGTAACTTGGTTATTCGCCATTTTTTATGCAATTTAAAAAATATTTTTATAAATAAAGTCAAATTACCCTCTCAGAAACGAAATAAGGGGGCGTAGAGAGCTTTTTATATAAAAGTAATATAATTTATCGTCTAAAACATAAAATCGCTCTACGGTACCTTAAAACGCTTTAAAAAAGATTTGGCACATTTTTATTAAAAATACTTGAAGAGAGGTACCAGTTAATGATATAATATATTTGTAAATGAAAAAGAATAAATATGAAAGTAGGTGTGCTATGAAAGTTGAAAGAAAAAGATATGTTTATGTAGTAGTCGGCTTAAATGATAATAGTGCTAATTTTGAAGGTTGTTTCTTAATTGTTAGCGAACCACACGCAGGATACAGCACAAAAGAAAAGGCACAGCAAGAATTAGGGGCTATATATAGAGAAGCTGTGGAAGAATTAGCCAATGAGGGTGAAACTTTAACAGGCTGGGAAATGGATAGTGATAGTTTAAGTATGGATTTTCCGTCAGGAAGCCACGAATATTACCGAATATACAAAATCTTGGTAAATTAAACTTGAAATACGGCACCAATCAATGATATAATAAATATATAAAGAAAAGAAAGGAGTTGTTATTGTGAAAACAAAGTTAATCAAAAGATTACACCAAATTATTTTAGAAATTGCTAAGGCTGATGATAAGGGGTTAGATAAAATCGGCATAGAATTAGCAGAAATTGAAAAGAAATTATTGGGGTATACACCAGAGAAAAAATATACTGATGGGAACTAAGGAAAGGTGGAGATAAAATATGGTATCACATATGGAAGGTAAGATAATAAAAATATTAAACGAAGGTATGGCTAGTCCTAAACAATTAGCAGGAGCATTAGGAAAAGGCTATACAGAATTAAAGGCTCAATCAATGGTATTAACATTAGCACGCAAAGGTTTAATAAACAAAACTAAGGCAGCACTTATATTAAAGGATACACCTATGAGAAAATGGATAAACGAACCATTAGGCTCAGGATTAAAAGGTGGTATACCAGAAAGGAAAAGAATATAATATGTGGTTATATATTATATTTGGCTCAGTATTAGCCATAGGACTAATTGCCTTACTGTTTATATTCTATGAATGGTACCAAGCCTTAGGTGTAATAATATTATGTATAGTTAGTGCCATTATAGCAGAAATATGGCATATAGAATTCCAATGGTTTAGTTATATATTAGGCTACTTATTATGTTTAATTTCGCACACCAATATAAAAATATATAAAGATTAGTATAATTTTTGTAGTTTTAAAGTTAGTTGTATACTATCTAGTAAAAATGATATATATATAATATATTATATATAGTAATATATATAGTAGTATATATATAGTAGTAATAATTATATAGTATATAGTAGTATTAAGTATATAGTATTAAGTAGTATATAGTAGTAGTAATAATATAGTAGTAATATATAGATATATATAGTATATAGTAGTAGTTATATATATCTATTGGTAGTAATATAATAGGTATAGTAGTAATAGTATAGTATATATAATAATAGGTAGTTATATAGTAAGTATAATATACTCCAATATAACTATACCTATTTTTTTTATTTTAGCGTAGCAACCTCAATTGTAGGTGGGGTATGAGGTACCACAACAGAGGTCCTTTTGTCAAGTATTTCGGCGTTTCAGAGGTAGTTAATACCTCTTTTTTTTATGCAAAAATATGCTAGCACAAGACTTGACACGAGGTTCAAAAATGTGGTATAATTATTATAATGGGAGAGTATTATTATTAGGTAGGGTAGGGGAGGCCCTGCTCTTTTTTATTTTACCCAAAGCACAGCTCTCGCAGCTCCTTATCGAACAAATGTTCGGGGGAGGCCCCCCTAGTATAGAAATTGATTGGGGGGCAGCTCCTTTTGCAGCTCCTTTTAGGGGGCTCACAATAGGGGGCACAGCTCCCTATGCAATTGGTTAGGTGGCGGCCAAAAAATATGCCAGAAAAAATATGCGGGCGATAACCTGCATAAAATTTAAAAAAATACTTGACAAATACTTGTAATTCGTGGTATAATATATATATAATGGGAGAGTTTTTTTATAAAAAAAATAAGTATTAAAAAAAAGATGCTATTCAGCATCTTCTTCTGCACCTTCAGCAGTTTCTGCTTCAGGTTCTTTATCTAATTCTGCTCTACCTTCATCAGTTAAAGTGTATTGAGTTAACATTTTGTCGTTGTAAACACCTTTTGCTTTGCTTACATATCCTTTAGTAGCCATTGCTGCTAAAGTAGCGTTTACACTGTTGAAAGTTCTTTTGCTTCCAGCTTCAACCATTTTGTTTAAAACTTCTCTAGCAAATGCTTTTTCTCCTTCAAAAGTTCTTAATACTCCTGCAACTTCTTTGTAGTTTGCGTTCATTCCTACCATTTTAGCCATATTTTTCACCCTAATCAATACCTATGACTTAGTATTGACCCTTTCCTTTAAAATATTTTTCTTTTCTTTACATATATATTATATCATATATGTGAGTGAAAGTCAACTCTTTTTTAGAAATTTTTTGGAAAAGATTTTAAGTTTTCTTCTTTTCTCATCTTTTCTATATATATTATATCATATACAGAAGCAATTGTCAACTATTTTTTTGATTTTTTTAGAAAACTTTTTTAACTCTAATCCTTTTCTCATTTTCTATATATATTATACTACAATTTTTAGAAAAAGTCAACTATTTTTTTAAATATTTTTTTGAAAAATTTTGCAAAAAACACTTGACAAATCCCAGCTCCTTATGGTATAATATATATGGGGGGATTTAGGGGGGATAGGCATACGCCTACCCAACTACCATTTTTTCTTTTCCTTTCTCTTAATTTCTATAATAATTATACCATATCAGAAAGCAAAAGTCAATAGAAAAATGAAAAATTTTTTTAAAAAAGTTTTTGAAAAATACTTGACAAACGCCACCAAAACGTGATATAATAAAAGGGGGAATATAATAAAAAAAAAAAAAAAAAAATATTTTTCTAAAAAGACTTGACAAGACGCAGCTCCTTGTGATATAATAGAAGGTTGGGGGGTTGGGGGGGGCGTACCCCCCGCCCAGCTCCCAGCTCCACAGCTCCTGGAACCGGGACCGGAGGTGGCACCTTTTAGGATACCTAACCGGACCACTTGGTTACCTACCTTGTCCTGTGGTTGAGGCGAACGTTTGTTCGGTGGCACACTATAAAAAAAATTGTGTATAGAAACACAACTTTGACACATACTAGAAATAGAAAGGAATTGATACAATGAAAAATGCTATTGAAAACAATGAATATATAAGGAATAAGAAAAGAGTTTTTGACATTTTAAAGAAAAAAGCATTTGATATTGAATTGTTAGGAATTGACAAAATGCACAATGAAGACAAGCAACCCATGTATCATTATAAATTAAGCATTGACAATTTAAGTTTTAACTATTTTGAAGGACTAGGACATGACACACTTGACAAAAACAATAAATATGATAAAATAATAAATGCCTTGCATTGTTTATTATTAGATGCAGACACAATGAACTTTTTTAAAAGTATTGATGACTTTGCCAATGAGTTCGGCTATACTAGTATTAGTCAAACAATAAAAGTTTTCAATGCTTGTAAAGAAATCAATGACAAACTAGGTCAATTATTCACAAAACAAGAATTGCATGAGTTAAGGGAAAACATACAACTATAAAAAAAGAAAGGGGCTAGATAACCCCTTTCAAATCTTTAAAGTCTTTCAACTCTTTAATATTAAATATTTTGTGAACCCCTTTTTTGTCATTTACATTGTTTATATACTTTATGGCTTGTCCCCCTTTGACTTTCCACTTTATTAAATTTGGTGTGTGGTCATCTATCAAAACGGCATTTGTTATATCTTGCATGAAATCGGCTTTGTCTTGTCCATTTCTACAAAAAATTATTTTGTCATTTGATAAGTTGGGAATGTATTTGTTAAGCCATGCCCTTTTGTCTTTGTCGGCTTTGTCATTTGGGCTTGAACTTAAAACATAAATATCAACCCCTATGTCAATATATCTTTGCACCCATTTATAATTGTTTGATATGGGCTTTAAGTTCTTAAAAAAACCCCTTTCGTTTTCAAATCTTGCCATGTAATCTTTTTCATTGAAGAAATCGGCAAGAACTCCGTCCATGTCTAAAACTATTTTTTTCATATATACACAACCTTTCTTTATTATATGTATATTATACCATAAAAAAAATAGTTTGTCAACTACTTTTACATATTTTTTTTAACATATATTTTAGTTTTAATCTATCAAAGAAAGTCAACCCTAAATTATCTTTGAACATTTGTTTGCCACCTTTCCTTTCGTGCATTGTATATTATAACACAAAAGAAAAGGCTTGTCAATACTTTTTGACAAGTCTTTTCACTCTCTATATATAAAGGTTGTGATATATAGGGGCTTGATTATTTTAAAACACAAGTTGCAACTTGGAAAGGTAATTCAATAAACAATATACCACAAAGAAAACAAGCCCATAATTTCTTTGTTATCTTAATTATATCATATTTTCGGTATTATGTCAATACTTTTTTGCAAACTTTTTAAAAAAGAAAAGGGCTTTATATTAGCCCTTTTTCTCTCAACTCGTCTTTGAAAGTTTCCACAGTTCGCCAACTACCATTTTTATTCAATGTCAAACTATTGTTTCTGTCTAGTGTGTTTTGAATAATACTAGCAATAAATATTGTATATTCAATTTGCAAGTCTTCAATTCCAAAGTGTGTTTCTTCATATTGTTCGTTTTCCACTAGGTATTGATATAAACTTTCGGCACTAGATTTGACTTTGTTTTTTGGTGTTAGTTTGTTATTTTTCAAAGCCCATTTGATATAGTCTTTTGTGCAATAGATTTTTTTGCCATATTCCCACAAACACAATTTTTGCAACCCTAAAAGTTTGTTGCTTTCTTTGTAGTCTTTTCTTTTATCAATACCATATCTATGATATGTTTTGTGTATTGCATTAAAGTCAAAGCCCACATTGTAAGCACTGAAAATGTTTACACCTTTGTCAACTATTGTTTTATTGATTATATTATACAATTTGTATATACTAACAATTTCGGCTGTTCCATTGTCAATCATTTCTTGCCAATGTGCCAATTTTTCAATAGCATATTTTCCGTTTCGGTATTCTTCATTTTCCCATACTTCTTTTATTATGTAGCATTTTTCTTTCTTTTTTCCCATCAATTTATTGACTACCAAAAAAGATAATTCCATAATAATTCGTTGGTCGTTGCAAGTTTCCACATCTACCAATAGATAAGTATTTGATTTTTTAAGACTTGTCTTGTCTTCTTTTTTAATGTTTTTTAATAATTCCATAATTTTCTTACCTTTCCTTTTTGTGTTTTTGTAGATTTTAAGAAAGCAACTTTTTTAGTTGCTTTCTTTTAATAAATCAATTAGACTTTGAGTTGCTTTGTAGTTTGTAACCATTTTGTCATTATAAGCAACTTTTGTTTTTGTAGCAAGTTCTTTACTTGCTAGACTTGCAAGTGTAGCATTTACACTATTTATTTTGTCAATGCTAATTCCTTGTTTTTTTAGGTCTTCGCCATAATCTTTGATTAGTTGGTAGCAAGTAGCACCATTTTCGTAGCGTATTAGCAACCCTCCAATAAAGATTTGTTTTTGTGTCATTTTGATTTTTTCCATAATCTCACAACCTTTCTTTTATTAAATTTTCAATGAACACTTGTAGTCAAGTTGTCTATCTCTTAACTACATATTTATTATAACATATCTAGTTTATAAAGTCAACCATTTTTTAGCAACTTTTTAAAAAACTTTTTTTGTTATAATTAGTATGTATTAAGTGCCTTACTCTTAACTACATATATATAATAACATATATTTTATAATAAGTCAACCATTTTTTAACAATTTATTAAAAAAGTTTTACTATACAAACAAATGTTCGCATATAAAAAAATGTTAAAAAAAGTTAATTTTTTTTAAAAAAAGTATTGACATATTAAAATAATAATGTTATAATAAGTATGTAAGATAAAGAGAAAGCATAAACTCTTTACTTAATAAATGAATAAAGAAAGGTTGTGAAAGTTATGCAAAATCAAACAAAAGAAAATAAAAAAAGAAAGGTTATCAAATGGAAATATGAAAACATTATTTGTTTATTCTATATAGTATTTGCTATATATCAAACATTTTACCATATACAATTAAATGGTATCTATCACGAATTAGTTATGGAAATACTTATCCATTTAATGTTTATTAGTGGTATGCACTACATTATAAAAGACATTAGAACAAACAAAGAAAACTGGAAAATCTAAACAATAAAAAAGAGTTGCAAAACTCTTTTTTCTTTTATCTCAAACACAAACAAATGTTCACGAGTGGGAAGGCACAAACGAATGTTCACACGAACAAATGTTCAAGGGTGGGGGTGGGTTTAGTAAAATACCGAACAAATGTTTTATATAAGGGCAGAGCCCCTACCCAAATTTACAAAATAAAAAATGGGTTAGTTGACACCCACTTTACAGATATTCGATACGCGCCCCGACTTGTCTAAGTGTTTTTAATACACCGGATAGTCTTTGGGCATTGTTCATATTGTCTCTAAACCACCCTGGGTCCAGTATGAATGTATATATCAACTCAAAATTGCCCAAGTCTTTTGCCACTCGATTATAATACTTTTCTATTTTATATATGCCCGCTTCTAATTTTATATCGGCCGACCCGGCAACCTTTTGAGTATGTATTTCATACACAAACAATCTACGATTTTGGTAGTCTATATACATTTCACTGGGTTGTTTTGGATAGCCCAAGTCTTCCCATGGAAATTCTATCCCTACGCGGTCATACACCATCTCCTTCCACTTTGAAGTATTGATGAATGCCGTACACCCTGGGTGGCGATTTTGCATTATGCCTTCTTTACACAAGCTCATATAGGCTCTCCTTTTTCTTGCGGTTCATTTCAAATGTTGTGCGATATGTGAACACATTGCGCAACTTGCCATCTAACACCACTTTATAAATCTTTTTGCGGTCCTTTTCTACGGCAGTTTCTAACATTTGAATATATGTTTTATCTGCGCTGCTTTCCGCTTCTAATTCAGCGTATTTTGCTTTGTATTCGGCTAATTCATTTCTTAGTGCCTCAATTTCTTGATTATTCACTATGTCCTCCTCTGGCGCAATAACTTTGTCCTCTTTGCGCTTCGCTGGGCGGGTATCACAATTGTTTATGAACTCTTGCAACATTTGCACCTTGTCTTGATACTTGGCTGCGTCTGCTGCACTGTACCATGCTGTTACACCATTGTGACGTGCGGCTACTTCGCCTCTGCGGAAATCTCCTAATACTGCGCGCTTAACCCCATGGGTAAATGCAACTACACAATATGTGTATCCATTGTCATAACCAATCATGTCCGCCAATATCATGTACTCTTTAGTCTTTTTATTATATGTTATACAACCAATTAAAGTATTGGCCTCTGTTCCTTCAATATATCTTAGCTCTTCGGCTGTTTTAAATAGATAATTCATTTTATGTCCTCCTAACTGTGCGTTTCTTTTTATTTTTTCATCTCTTTCATTTACAATTATATTATAACACAAATATTAACCGAAAAACAAGTTTTTTATTAAAAAAAATAGCACTTAATTACTATTTTTTTATTATTCATAAAGGTCTCCGTAGCAGCTGTCACATAGGCCACGGTAAACTTCGTCAGTAAATTCGCCACAACGTTCGCATTCCTCTAGTTCATAGCAATCATCCTCTGACGCATGGCAGTGGGGACATCCCAAATAATCTACAGCTGGATAATAGGTATGCGAGTCGAAATCACTATACACTCCATAGTCGGCTTCGTAACATCCGCCCGGTTTATGAATTTCCACTAAATCTTCAAATACTGCGTCGCATTCATTACATTTATACATTTTAATCATCTCCTTATTAATATTATATACAAAAAAAGTAGGAATATACACTCAAGGGTGAAAGGAGAGTGTATTTCCTACTTTATCTTGACCAAACATGCCCCACATCAAAGACATCTTCGGCCGGACCGTTCTCATAAAATAGACGAACTATGGGAACCTGGACGCCGTCCAAGTTTCCGTACCCCATAAGTTGCGCCGATGTGACTGACGCCGGGTCGATTAACAGTTCAGCTAATTGACCAGGGTGAAAGGGGTCATTAGCAACTATTAATCTGTATCCCGAAGCGTCAATATATTCCACCTCGTCTGAATTATTCTGCGATGGGAATTTGTTTTACTGTGTCAACAGCATATCCGCCGTCTCCACCTAAGCATTCACACATTGGGAATTCTTCGATGTCTGCGCTGTCTTTTTCAGCTATTAATCTTACATTAACATCGCAATGTTCTGCGTCATCTGTTAATACTTCTGCTACTTCACGATAAAATAATTTTCCGCATTCTTCGCATTCATAAACTACATATTTTGGTGTCATAATTTTAAATCCTCCTAAACTTAACATTTCCGCTCATATGAACGTCAAGGGTGAAAAGGTGACGCCCATATGACCAGATATTGTTGTAAAAAATATTTTTTTATTTAATTTTTTTTACAATTATATTATAAAATATTTTTGGACTTTCTGTAAAGTATTTCAGTAAAAGAACGCTACTATCTGCGGCGTTTTTTACGTTTGGCGGCTGCGGCTTTCTCATGGCGTCTTTCCACGATTGTGAAAATGAAATCATACACTGTGTAACAAATCAGTGCGCCAAACATGAAGCCAAATCCATTCACTAGGCCGCTCAACAAGTCTGCTAACATGCGTCGTCCTCCTCTGGTAAAAAGTTTAGATACAATCTCCAAAAGTTGAGTAAACTTTGCACCTCAGCTTTTCTCTGTAATGTCTCGCTGTCATTGTCGCCTAGGTCCAAGTAATCTATTGTATCTTCCAGTACTTCGATTGTTTGCTTAACAATAGATTTTTTTATCATAGACTGTCCTCCTGTGTAAAAATTATTTTTCGTTTTTTAATTTTTACAATTATATTATATCAAATTTTTTAGCGTCTGTCTAGTATTTCATCAAAATTTATGTTTAAAATTTTTAAAATTACATCTTCGGGATGCTTAAAGAATTCTTCATACGCGGCATTCCCCCATTTATCATGCGTAGCAGCGTAATCGGCTCTCAGCATATAGCTGAAGCCGTTACCGCTGTGCGGTGCCGTTAGGCAGAATATAAAATCTCCTTTGGCGAAATAAATGTGAGAATAATATGTTTGGTCATCAAACAAATAATCTGTTATGCGGAATCTTTCCGCCTCTATTAATTTTTTGATTTCGCACATTGCTTTACTTCTTTTATTCATATTATCCCTCATTTCTAAAATAATTATACTACTTTTTTGTAGTTTTTGTCAAGTCTTTAGATTTTTCAGCCCCAATCATATATTTAAACCAGTGATTCATTGCATAATTAGAGTCTAGGGTGTATACAATGATGAACGGATTATCAAAATGCCATATAGGATACCATTCATATCTTCCTGCAATATGATTATATATTAACACATTCACTTCATCATCCTTCGTTATCTCATATCTTGAGGCATGATATTTAATACCAGTCTTTTGGGATGTAACATGTACACTACACACTTCTCCTTTTTTTCTATTTAACATTTTGCCAGTAATTATTCCAACTAAATACATTGCAATGGCTATAGCAACTATTGCTGCAATTAAGATTTCTTCCATACTCTCTCCTCCTTGTTGAATATAGTATAACATTTCGAAAAAGCGTCTGTCAACTCTCAATCGAAAAATTTTCTTTCTTTTCTCCCTTGACTCTTTTCTTTCTTCGTTTCACTACGAAAGAAAATCGTCAGTCTTTTGGAAATTATTTATTATTATATATTTATATATAATATATTAAGGAGATATATATGGGAAAAATCATTGCTTTTGCCAATCAAAAAGGTGGTGTTGGAAAAACAACAACTTGCTCAAATATGTCAGCATATCTTGCTGCAATGGGCAAAAAAGTTTTGCTTGTCGACCTTGACCCACAAGGAAACGCAACAAGTGGATTTGGAATTGACAAATCCAACAACACAAAAACAATTTACAATGTCATCGATGGGGACGCTGCGATTGAAGAGGTTGTTCAAAACACAATGATTTTTGGACTCGATATTGTTCCAGCAACAGTTGATCTTGTTGGAGCAGAAGTTGATCTTGTTCAAATGGCATCTCGTGAAAGAGTTCTCAAAGGAATTTTCACACGCCTTCGTTCAACCTATGACTATATCATGATTGACTGCCCTCCATCTCTTGGGCTTCTCACTGTCAATGCTTTGACCGCTGCAAATTCAATTATAATTCCAATACAGTGTGAATTTTATGCTCTTGAAGGTTTAAGCCAACTCATGAACACAATAAAGCTTGTAAAAAAGCACCTCAACCCAACACTTGCTGTTGAGGGTGTTGTTCTCACAATGAAAGATTCGCGTTCAAATCTTGTTAACCAAGTTTCAATGGAAATCATGAAATTCTTTGGTAAAAAAGTGTTTCAAAATGCGATTCCAAGAAATGTCAGACTTGCTGAAGCACCAAGTCATGGACTCCCAATCGTTCTCTATGATCCATCTTCAAAGGGAGCACTTGCATACATGGAACTCACAAAAGAACTTTTACAACGTTGTAATGATAGTTATGAAGACATAACAAAAAAGACAAAAATTAAATTAACAGAGGGAACAAATGATTAATAAAAAAGGATTAGGTCGAGGACTTGAAGAATTGCTTTCTGTTTTCGATGAAGAAACCGAAGAAAAAGAAGATGTTGTTATTCAACCGCAACCAAAACAAACAAAAACTGCAAGTGGTGTGATGGAAATTGCACTTGATGAAATTGTTGCAAATCCAAACCAGCCAAGAAAGATATTTAATGAAGAAGCATTGAATGAACTTGCTCAGTCAATCAAAATGCATGGTGTTATTCAACCAATTGTTGTCAATGAGCGAGACGATGGAAAATATCTCATCATTGCCGGTGAAAGAAGATGGCGCGCATCAAAAATTGCAGGAATGACCACAATCCCAGC
>ENA-ORNF01000134-ORNF01000134.1-human-gut-metagenome-genome-assembly--contig:-NODE-134-length-70915-cov-6.587779_pt1 | contig 70915 bp, 59 predicted proteins | sample MGYA00242110_ERZ509012 | MGnify/ENA primary metagenome ERZ509012 (study PRJEB26280, sample SAMEA2338714) | human gut metagenome | biome: human gut; feature: human-associated habitat; material: faeces... | reverse complement strand
TAAAAACCAATATCCCCATCACCGCTGTTGCAAAATCCGGATACACATTTTCCGGATGGACTGTGACTAAAGGAGATGCAAAAATTATGAATGCCTCCTCAGCCAGCACCACTGTGCAGTTGCAAAGTTCGAACAGTACTTTGCAGGCGAACTTTTCAAAAGCCGGTAAAACGTTCTATTTCTCCATCCGGACAGGAAGAGGCAAACTGGATGTCTTTGATGAACGTGGTGAAACCACATTGCTACCATCTGCTTCAGAAATAGTATTGAATCTTTCACCGGATGATGAAAACTTGGAACGAGGTGGTTACCTGATATCTCCAGAGCCGGAATCCGGTTGGAAATATGGAGAGGATGAATGGTATGTGAATGGCAACGGGATACCCTCCGGACAATATGGTCAATATTTATTTACGTACAATGATTACAGCCGTTATCCTGATGGAAGCAGATTCGTATACGATTTCAAAGCGGACAATCCTATAAAGGTGACTATACAGACTGGCATGTGGAGTAACAATTCTTTCTCCTTGTATACGTACGGTGATTTCAGAATTGGCTTTTCTGCTACCGGTCTGAGTTCCGGTCAGCAAACCCGTGAGTTCTCATATGGAGACCGGGTAACAATATATGCGGATGGTGCGGATTATGCCGTGCCGGGAGAAGGTGACCGCTGGAGATATAACTATCTGAGAGGTTTCTTTACTACCGGATGGCAGGCTTTGGACGATCTTGGGGAATACTCCCAGACATCAGCCGGTTCATATTCATTTACAGCGACAAAGGATATAACTATTAACATTGTATTTATGCCCACTATCAGATAAGCCATAAGAGGTTATCTTAAAAAAAGAACTTGAAACAGCCTCTTATTTTTGTAAAACAAAAAAAGCACAAGTTTTTCCAACTTGTGCAAAAATTGATTTATTATTTTCCCATTTCTGAAAAATATCCAGTTGGGTCTGCAAGATTGCCCTCGCTATAAAGCTCAAAATGAAGATGTGGACCATCTGCCTTTTCGGTTAAATTGGTTGAAATTTTTCCAATCTCCTGCCCTTTTTTAACTTTATCTCCTTGCTTTACAGATGCTTCACTTGCAAGACACTTATAAACCGTTTTAAGATTTGATCCATGATCAATCGTAATGCAAAGCCCGTCCATCATCGACTCTTCAACCTTTTCGACAGTTCCATCATATACTGCCAAAACAATGGTTCCTTCTGCACCTTCAAAATCAATTGCTTGGTGAGTTTTCCAGTCGCCAGTTGTTTTGTCTTCAAGAAGATGATCCTCAGCATATTCCTTCAATACTTTTCCATCTTTAACCGGAAGCGAAAAGACAACGACCCCACCACCATCAACAGGCTTAGTGTCTTCTATAACACTTATAACCGGAAGTGTTGTTTGATCTTCACCAGCATATGTCACCGCTGTAATTGCAATCATCGTAACAGCAAGTGCGACACACAAACACACTGCAAGAGTATATGCATTTCTTTTAAAAAAATATTTGATTTTTCTCCAAAAATTATTTTTCATTTTTTTTCACCACCCCATGCAAAAAATATTTCCAAACAAATTCTAATTTATACACATTTTTTTAAAAACTTCCATAAATAATCGGGCTTGCCATTTGAACGTTTTGATCATCAATGCAAATTTGAACATTTGCCTGTCTTCCTGAAATTGAATATTTAATCAAAGCACTCACACCTTCAATCACCCTTCTTGTTCCAACATTATACTCCCTTAAAACAACAAGCCCCATTTTGCTTGCAACTTCATTTAAAGATGATAAATTTAAAAATACACATTCACCAACAATTTCACCATTCTCTTCATAATAAATGCACTTTTTCGCAACATTTTCACACAAGAAGCCCAAATTTGCACCAGAATATTGCACATTTGCATTTACACCAATTTCTTTTGCCTGATTTTTGCAGAAAAAAGAAAGAGTTTTTGGAAAAAGTAAACAAAAACCCAACAGAACTAAAACCAGAAGTGCAAAAATAAATTTCTTCATAAAAAAATCATCTCTTAAAAAGATGATTTCCAAAATGCTAAATTTTATTCAAAAAGTTTATCCATAAACCCATATGCCATTATAAGCCCAAGAAGTGTTGGTTTTTTAGAAAAAGTTGCAGAAACCGAAAACGCTCTTTTCACTTTTTCTCCGCAAAAATTATTCTTCTTCAAAACATTTTCAACAATGCAAAATGTTGTTTGAATTTTGAAAACTTTAGACATTGTTGTTTGAAAAAACTGTCTTAAATAGGGCTGAAAGTTGCCAAATGAGTTTCTTGTTTTTTCATCAGGCAATAAAATTTTACTATCACCCATTCTTTTAATTGTTTCTGTTTGCGGAATTTTGTAAAGCTCTGAAATATGTTTTATATGCAAATTCAAGTTTGCGACATTATAATTGTGCGGATTTTTCAAAAAACAATCATAACTTGAGACAATAATTTTAAGTGCAATTGTTTCAAGTTCTAAAAAATCACCATTTTTGCTTAAAGATTGCAAAACGTCTAAAACAAGCTTATCTCCACCATAAAAATATTTTGTCTCATCAAAAAATGTCATTGCTTGTCCTAAACGAATAAGTGTCCAAACATTCTTTTCAGAAAGTGACATGTTGTTTTTTAAAATATAATCTTTCATTGTTTTTGAGAAAAAATCTGAAAGTCTTGGGCAAGTTTCTTGTTTAAACACAAGTTTTGCAAATTCATTGTCAAAAAGTGCAATAAATTTTGATGAAAGATAATAGGTTTGAAACTTGTTTGCTTTTTCTGTAACATTAACAAAAATCGCAAGCGGGCTGACTGTTTTATAAAAACAAAAACAAACCCCATCATAAAGTCTTGAAAAAGATGAAAAAGTGAAATCCGTAAAATTTCCAATTGGACAGATTATAATTTGTTTTTCATAAAGTGCACAATAATATTTACAAACAGAAATCAATTCTTCTTTTCCAAAAACAACAACAATTTCTGAGTCATCATTTTCAATTGTTTTTGCCAAATACTCTGTTGCAAAACAATTTTCAATTGTTTTGATTTTAAAGGCAATGTTGCTAATTTTCATTTTGTTTGAAAATTCAACTTCATTTTCACTTTTTTCATCATCAAAAAATAAAATGCTGCGATATTTCTTTTCACAAATGAAATCAAGCATAAGAGAAAAAGCATTGTCACTTACAACAATTTTTTCGGTTGAAAGAAAATGCTGTTTCCCACACTCGCATTTTTTAATTTCTAATAATTTATTTTCCACAAAATAATAATAACATGCGGCAAAATGTTTATCGCATGTTATTTATCTATTTTTATATCGAATTTTAATGTTTTTTTAAATTTATTGCAAGTTTTCCGCATTTTCAGTTTTTTGAGCACTTTTAAGTTCTTTCTTTGATTTCACAACTCTTGCAATGCTGTCAATAGTTGAAATTGTAAATCCTTGAATGATTGGAAAATAGTAGGTCAAAAATCTCCAAGCAAGAAGTCCAAGAACAATATATTTGCTTCCAATAAGTGAAGAAACACCAAACATTGCAATAAATGAAAATTCCATCATTCCTGTTCCTCCAGGAAGAGGAATCACAACAGCTGCCATTTGACAAATTATGAATTTTGTAATGCAAATGCAAAGAAGACTGAACACAGCAGTTGCATTTGTAAGCTCAATGTTTGAAAATGCCATTACAACTGTAAAAGGGATTGAGAAATATGCAAAAACTTCAAGCAAACAGAATGCAACACAAATTGCAAGAGTTCCCTTGTGTTTGTTTAAATAGGAAATTGAAGATTGATATTCCAAAACTTGTCGCATGATTTTGTTATAGCTTTTACGATAGTCTTTAACAATTTTAAATGCATATCCAACTTTAACAATTCCACGAACAAGCGAACGACCAACAATCTTTCCGCTTCCAACCAAAATAAACACAACACTTGTAAGAGCTGTAACAATAATTCCGATTGCTGCAAAAATTTTGAAAAGAATCAACAAAAGTTCATTAAGAGATGAACCAGTTGGCAAAAATGGAATTCCAAAAATGAAGAACAGTGTTAAAACAACTGTATAAACAATGTTATAGATGATAAGTTTAATGATAGGAATGCTTGTTGCAATTCCTGCAGAAATATTAGATCTTGTCAAATTTAAAATTTGAGAAGGCTGTCCACCAACTGAAAAAGGTGTGATCGCATCAAAATATTTTCCAACAGCACTAACTTTATAAGCTGTGAAAAATTTGGACTTGCCTGTTGATTTTCGGATAAGGAAAAAGAAAATCATTGCATCAGCAAAAAACATTAAAAAGAAAAGTAAAACTCCACCAAGAAGCCACCAAAGTCTGCTTCCTTGAGTTTGAATAATTTCTTTAATTGAAATCCCATCGGTTTCTTTGAAACATGCAGAAATAATAAATCCAAGAACACAAACGTTAATTGCAAGAAAAATAAGGTTTGTGATAATGCTTTTGCGTTTTTTCTTTGGCTTTTGTGTCTCAATTGCTTCAGAAAGTTTTTCACGAGCAAGGCTCTCATCAATCATTGCATCTTTTTCAACGTCATCGAAAAATGAAACTTGACCTTCGCTTATAACGTTTTCTTCGCTTTTGTTTTCTTGCTCGGAAAAATCAGGCTCTCTAGAACCTTCAACACCAGGCATGCTTAGTTGCTCATTTTCAAGTTGTTTCTTTTTTCTCATATTCTCGCCTTACCTTTAAATGATACCAGCATGCAAAAAAACTGTCAATAAAAATATGCACTTTCAATCAAAAATGCAAAGAAAAAAGAGCCATAAGGCTCTTTATATATATTATTGTTTGTCACCGGCAGTGTCGTCAGTTCCATCATCGAAGAATTTTCCAGCAGCAATTAAAGCTTCAAGTTCTTTAACTTCATCGGCATATCTTGTTTGTTCGTGAGTAAGATAATCTTTAAGTTTCAAGTTGCTTTCATATTTTTCACGGTTTGTTTCAATATATTCTTGTGCATCTTGAATGCTTGCTTTAAGTTCTGCAATGTGAGATGTAAGTTCTTCTTGACGTGCTTTCTTTTCAGCATCAACATTTTTAATGTCAGTTACTGAATACATCAAAAGGTTAAGGTTTGTAAGTTCCAAAGCTCTGCGATCAAGCATTTTTTGATTTCTTTCCATTCTGCGAATGGTTCTTTCATATTTCAAAATTGCACGAGATGTTTTGTCAAGATCTCTGTCAATTTTTGCTTGGCTTTCCTTAATCTTTTCAAGACGAATTCTATAGTCAAATTCAGGTCCAGCATGGTCAACAACTGTAACAACTTCTGCAGGTTGTTCTTCTTTTTCTTCTTTTGTTTCTTCAACAATTACAGGAGTAACTTCTGCTTCTTCATCTTCAGGTTCTTTTTGAACGTCTGCTCCGAAAATATTAATGACAACCTTTGAATTGTCTTGAGCCGGCTCTTTTGGTTCTTCTTTAATTTCTTCTTTTGCTTCTTCAACTTGAACAGGTTCTTCTGCTTTTTCTTCTTTTTGAGCAGGTTCTTCTGTTTTCTCTTCTTCTTTTGCTTTTGAAGCTTCTTCAAGTTTTGCAAGCATTTGATCAAGATCAATTTCATTGATTTCTTCTTTTTGAGAATCAATTGAAACATCTTTTTCATCTTGAGCTTTTTCTTTAGCACAAGAAACAACAATAAATGCGATTGTAAATCCAAGTGCTGTTAAAACTCCAAGTCCAAGGATAACAATTGCTACAATTTGGAATGGTGACATAATTTTTCTCCTTAATAATTTATTTTTTTAGTTTGGTGGAGGCGGCGAGAGTCGAACTCGCGTCCAAGAAAATCCATAAATGCCCTTCTCCGTACAAAAGTCAATTTCAAAGGCTTTCGCTTTAAACAAGAAACTAACAAATTGTTTTCAAGCTATCAAAATTTATTTTAAAAAACTTTCCCAACTTTGACAAAGAAAGTTTCGCTCGGCTTTACTTTAACAAGCCTGGAAACCAGCCGACCTTTTCCAGCACCCGTGGCTAAACTAAGCAGCCATTGCAACTAAATCGTTGTCATTTATTGTTTTTACCGATTTTAGGATTCAGTATAATCCTGTACGCTTATAACACTTACAAATATAACCTGTCGAAACCAGAACGCCCCCATGAGGGTTTGCCTGGAAACCTTAAACGTCTTTTAAAGCACGCATTGTGTCTTTGGCAATTGTTTTTTCTTTAAGTGATTGTTTCTTATCGTAAAGATGTTTACCTTTTGCAACTGCAAGAAGAACTTTAACAAAACCATCTTTAAAATATGCTTTAAGCGGAACAAGTGTGTAACTTTCATTTTTCACTTTTCTTTCAATTTTCGCAATTTCAGACTTATGAAGCAATAATTTTCGTGTTCTTTTCTCATCTTCCTTGAAACTTGCAGTATTTTTATAGCAAGGAATATTAGCATTCAAAAGAAATACTTCCCCATTTCTCAAAACACCATAGCTGTCTGAAAGATTAAGATGACCCGCACGAAGAGATTTGACTTCACTTCCGGTTAAAACAATTCCACATTCAAACGTGTCTTCAATAAAATATTCAAAGTTCGCTTTTCTATTTGTCGCTATCTCTTTCATATTTGCTCCTTGATTATATCATAGTAATTTTTGTTTTTCAAGATGGTTTTTGAAAAAAAATCTAAAAAAACGCACTTTTTTAGCTCTTTTTGGTTAAAAAAACTAAATTTTTGCGTTTTTTTAGTATTTTTAGTTGTTTTTTTGATTTGTTAAAACAAAGTCAATATGTCTTGTATTAATATCAACACTATCAACCTTAACAGTAACTTTTTCACCAATTGTAAATTTGTTTCGTTTTCCAACAAGCATATATCTTGTCTGATCAAAAATATAGTGATCATCTGGAAGCGATTCTACATATACAAATCCTTCAATTGTATTATCAAGTTCAACAAAAATTCCAGATTCGATCACCGAACTGATTTTTCCTTCATAAACTTCACCAATTCTTTCTGACATATATTCTGCTTTCTTCAAATCGTCAACAGCTCTTTCTGCTTCATCTGCAACACGTTCAGTTAAAGATGATTGCTCACTTGCTTCTTGAACAAAACTTTCAAGAACCTTAACCTTATTTTCGTTAAGTTGACCATGAAGCATATACTTCAAAATTCTGTGAATTGTAAGGTCTGGATATCTTCTAATTGGTGATGTAAAGTGGCAATAATCTTTAAGCGCCAAACCAAAATGTCCAAGAGCTTGACTATCATAACGAGCCTTTTGCATGCTTCTGAGCATTACTTTTGAAATTGGTTCACTTTGAGGTGTACCCTTGATTTCATTTAAAAGTTTTTGGAAATCTTTTGGTTCGCTTCCTTCATTTCCTGCTTCAAGTTTAAGTCCAAAACTTGAAACGAAAGTTTTGAAGGCCTTCACTCTCTCAAAAGTTGGTTCTTCGTGAACACGATAAACAAACGGAAGCCCCATATGTTTTGCATGACGTGCAACAACTTCATTTGTAATAACCATGAATTGTTCGATAAGCCTGTCACTAATATTTCTTGGCTTTTTAACAATTTCAGTGATTTTTCCTTCTTCATCAACATTGATCTGTGCTTCTGGCAAGTCAAAATCAAGTTGTCCAGCTTCATCACGACGTTTTAAAAGAATAAGAGCAAGCTCTTTCATTTTCTCAAGCATTGGAACAATTTTTGCATATTGTTTTCTAAGTTCAGGATCGCCATTAAAGATTTTTGTAACCTTTGTATAGGTCATTCTATAGTCCGAACGAATCACACCTTCAGCAATGTTATAGTCCAAAATGTTACCTTTTTTGTCAATTTGCATTGTAACACTCATTGTAAGACGGTCTTCTTCTGGGTTAAGAGAACAAATTCCATTTGACAGAGTTTTTGGAAGCATTGGCAAAACATAGTCTGGAAAATATACACTTGTTCCACGGCGAAAAGCTTCTTTATCAAGAGCAGAATTCTCTCTAACATAGTTTGAAACGTCTGCAATGTGAACTTTCAAAACATAGGTTTCACCCTTCATTGAAAGAGAGATCGCATCGTCAAAGTCACGAGCATCTTCACCATCAATGGTGATTGTAAGCTCATTTCTAAAATCTTTTCTTCCCTTTATCATTTCATCTGAAACCGGTTTATTAAGCTCATCCGCTTCTTTAATTACATCTGCAGGGAAATCTTCAATAAGCCCGAAAGAGCGAATCATTGAAAGGGTTGTAACTTTAAAACTGTTTGGATCACCAAGAACTTCGATAACTTCGCCTTGACTCATTCGTGTTCTGCTTGGATATTCGTCAATTTTAAGAACCACCTTGCTGATTCCTGTTGCCCCACCAAGTTTGTTTACAGGAACAAAAATACTGTCAGCAAAACGTTGATCATCAGGAACCACAATAGCCCCGCCACTTGTTGGAGAAATTGTTCCAACAATGGTTTTATATCCTCGATCCAAAATTTTCATGACCGAGCCTTCCGCTCTTCCGCGAGCTGATTGTGCCCCACGACCCTTATAGTTTTGACCACGTTTCTTTTGTTCAACCTTAATCAAAACTGTATCGCCATGAGCTGCACCATTAAGGTTTCTTTCAGCAATGAAAATGTCATCACCGCCAGCAACAGGGCGCGCAAAAGCATATCCATTTGGATTCGCAAGAATTGTTGCTTTAACTGCACCTGAATTTTCTGGCAACGTATATTTATTACGCTTGGTAAAAACAATCTCGTCATTTCTTGTAAGTTCGTTAAGCATGCTTGCTAGAGCCTGCCTATCAAACCCACGAGTAAGTCCAAGACGTTTTGCAATTTCGTCAAAATCAAGATATTTTTGTTTGCTGTTTTCAAAAACCGCTAAAACACTTTCTCTAAAATTCATCATTTTCTCCTGTTAAATATGAAATTCTTTTTGAAGCTCTTTCACAAGTTTGTTTCTTTTAAATAGTTCCAAAATCACCACTGCCAAAAGCGAAGTGCACATGAATGCAAGACTTGGCCAGAGTGGAAGATTTTTAAACCAAATAAACATTACAAAAAAGTAAATTATGCTGAATATTGCAAGAAAACTTACACTTCTTAAAAGCTCCCCTTCATGTTTTCTTGAACAAAGACAAATTATGCCCGATGTGATTATTGATGCAGTCATGATTGAAGGCCCCGCATAAACAAGTGCCCAACCGAATTTTGTTGCAAGTGTGAAATAGTTATAGGCATCAATAAATATAAGGAAAAGTGAAACCAAAATGCTCATTATCGTAAGCTCTTTAATATACTGGCTCACCTTCACTTTAAGTGGCTCAATGAAAACATGGAAAACCATGATCAAAAGTGCCAAAACATATGGATACCAATATGGCTTTGTTGGAAAAATCAAATTCACAATCAAGCATATAATTGCCGATATCCAGAACATTCCACGAGTAATGTTATACCATTTTATGTTTTGAAAGTTTTTAAAACTATAAAGTGGATATGATTTTTTGTTTTCAACAATCTTTTCATCGCCACTTATAACATGTTTGCCGCAAAGTGGGCAGTTTGAAAGGTCTGAGCTAACGTGAACTTTGCAACGTGAACAATATCTATTTTCTTCCATACATATCCCTCCTGTTGCTGTAAACATCAATATCAAGCCCAAAATCTGCAAGCATGCAAAAAATGTCTCTTTCGGTTTGGTTTTCTGCAATTTTTGATGAAATGCAAATTGAAAGTTTGTCACCAAAAGAAACAACCCCAATGCTTTTTTGATTATATAAACTTCTGCCAAGATTGAAAGTATAACTTTCAACAAAGTCGTTAAACTCTTCAGGGCAAGAAACTTTTCCAATGTTTGAAAGTGCAAGTGTTTGAAGGTTTTCGCCCATATAATTGAAGCACATTTTCAAAACAAAGTTTTTAATGAAAAGTGGCATGATTTTAACAAAAAAGTTCTTTTGAACTTTAACATTTGCGTTAATGTTCGCTTGAAGCATGTTATCATCAACATTTTTAAGTTCTCTTTGAAAAATCTCGATAACATCTTCAAAAGATAGATCTTTGCCAGCAACTGGAACATTGACATATGATGAGAAATTTCTTAAGCTTTTACTGTTATAGCGAGAACGAAGGTCAATTGGAACTGAAATTTTTGTTGGCTTTTTATTTGATGTTTGTCTCTTATAAATTTGATAGCCAACAACAGCCGCCAAAAACACCGAGATTGTTGCATTATATTTCTTTGCAACTTCTTTAACTTTTGAAACACTCAAAATTCCTTCAGTTGAGTTCACCATTCCAGATGGAAGCAAAGTTCCCTTAATTTTATATGCACTTTTTTCTTTTGGACGTTTTGTTTTATCATTATTTACACTTTTGAAAAAGCTATCTTCCATTTCTTCGTCTGATGGAATGTCATTATAACTTGCACAACCAACAAATTCAGAAATTTTTGTTCCGCAAAGTTCAATATATCTTGCAATCATACTGTTCATGAAAAACAATGCCCCACGACCATCACAAATCGCATGGAAAACTTCAAGAGTGATGCGATATTCACTATATAACACACGAATCAAAAATCCACTTCCATTCGACAAATTGAATGGCTGGCAAGGAAAATATTTTTCTTCTTCAATTTCAAGTCTGCCAAAATTTGGTTCATAATAGTTCCAGAAAAAGCCATGACACAATTTTACATTGAAAGTTGGAAAACGTGGCATAATGTCATCAAGTGCCTTTTGCAAAATTTGTTTATCAACCTTATTTTTCATTGTAACCGCAATTCTATAAACAAAATTCCAGTCTTTATCTGACGCACTTGGATAAATTGAAGCAGCATTGTCAAGACGAAACCAACTTGCAAATTTTCCACGTTGTTCCATTGCTCGAATTGTTTCTTCTTGTTTTTTTCGAATTTCTTTTTCTTTAAGCTTCTTATATTTCAAAAGTTCTTTGATTCTTTGCTTTTTTGCACGATTTTTTGCCTTTTTCGCACTTATTTCAGTTTTTTTTGCAATTTTCTGCTCTTTTTTCGCACGCAAAATTTGCTCTTTTGCATTTTTCTTTTCTTGTTTTTGTTGCAAAAGGGCTTCTTTTTTCTCGTTTTCTGCAATATTTAATTGTTGTTTTTCTTTATGAGCCATTATTTCGCCTATTTTATTAGATTTATTATATTTTATATTAAAAAAATTTTATTGTCTATCAATTTAACAATCTGTGCAATAAAAAAGTGTCAGATTTTGCTGACACCATGCTTATTTTCTAAGTTTAATATAGAATGAACCTTGATCAAGTGACAATTTTGCGATTTTTTCAAGCTTTTCAAAATCGGTTTCGTCACCAATTATATTTGCTTCACTTTTAATATAGTTGTTTTGAAGAATCTTTAAAAAATATGCATATTCTCCGAACAACTTATTTGATCTTTTTTCTCCCCCAGACAAGAGTGCACTTGCACGTGGAATTATATATCTTTGTCTTGCAAGTTCACAACCACTGACAGGCACAAAAACATATTCTTCTCCGTTTTGTGAAAGCTCGCCAAGTTCAAATTCTTTATAACATAAAACAACTTTCATCTTATTCTCCTTTTTCTGCTTCCTGAAGTTTTTCTTGTTTCTTGATTTGATTTTTAAGCCTTTTAAAATTATAGCTAAAAATATCATCACAAAGTTCAAGATATTCTATTGGAATTTCAAAGCCTTGTTCTTTTCGAATTTGCTTTCCGATCTGCAAAAAGTCGGCATCAAACATTTCAACAAATTGACGCATATCATCATTTTCACAAATCACTCTTGCCATGTTCTCATATTCTTTTTTTGCAATTAAACTTGCCGTTCTTCTTGGAATTGCAAAACTATCATCAGAGCTGTTAAGAGCCATTGGAAAACGAAATCTTTCAACCTTGCTTGTTGTTCCAAAAATTGGTGTTGCATATTTAGAAACTTCCAAACATTCAAAATTGAAAAGTGATGCAACGTTCGCTCTTTGCGAAACATCATTATAAACTTCAACTGGATCAAGTTTATAGTGAAGATAGAACCCAGCAAGTCGCATAAATTCAAAAGCAAACTCATTGTCAAAAATCGGTGCAACCGACAAATAACGCTTGTCTCCTTTGCGATGAATAAGAAACATTATGTTTGTTGGATTTCGGTCTTCTTGGCAGAACATAAGGTCTAAAAATGCAATTTTATAAAGGTCTAGAAGAAAATTTTTGTCAATTTCAAGCTCAGGAAAAATTTCTTTTGCTTTAAGAGCATATTGATAAAGTCTGTCAGCATAAAACCCTTCACGGAACTGTTTTTTCTCGTCATATAACATTTCTTTTTGCGAAACTCCCGCCAAAAGTGCAAGACCATAGGCATCAAGTTTTTCATCTGCAGAATATGCAATATCTTGGCTTAAAACACAATAATTTTTTTTATATCTTCCAACATCAATGTCTGCACATTTAACCCCATTCGCTTTGCAAGCACCCGAATATAAAAGCTCGGCATAAAGAGCAAAAATATATGATGGATAGTTTCTATATTTAACAAGAAAAGGAAGCCCATGATTTGGATAGCACCAAAAGTTAAAACTGTCTTTTTTCTCTGAAAAAGTGTTCATGACAATTTTATGGCTGAACAAATCAATGCCATCAATATCATAAAGCCCGTTTTCATCACGTTTGCAATTAATGTTTATCATGCTCCTATTTTATCACCTGCGCATAACTTTGTCAACATAGGTTTGTATACTATAAACAAACTAAAACACATGCATTAAAATTGCTTGCAAAAAATATTAAAAAATGGCAAACTAAAACTAAATAAAAGGAGAAAACAAATGAACAGAATCGCAAAATTTGAAAAAGTAACACTCGAACAATTTTCAAAAGATTTTAAAAATCTTAACCCAAACAGCACACTTAGTGATGCACAAATTGAAGAAATGTATAATTCAATCAAAATGCCAGCACGTGCAACAAAAATGTCAGCCGGATATGACTTCTATCTTCCATATGCAATTGAGCTTGACGTTGGAAATGAAATTGTTGTTCCAACCGGAATTCGCTCTAAAATTCAAGAAGATTGGGCACTTTTAATCATGCCAAAAAGCGGACTTGGAACAAAAAGCCGCCTTATAATGTATAACACTGCAGGGCTTATTGATGCTGACTATTATAATTCAGACAACCAAGGTCACATTCTTGTTAAACTTCTCTATGACCTTAGAAATAGTGACAAACACCTTTCACTTCCAGCAGGAAAAAGCTTTGTTCAAGGTTTCTTCTTCCCTTTTGGAATCACAGAAGATGACAATGCCGATGGTCTTCGTAATGGCGGATTCGGAAGCACAAAATAAATAAAATTTTAATTTTATCATTATGCTTCCAATCAGGCCTTAAACCGCAAAATTAAGCAACAAACACCATTATATCGCTTACAATGGTGTTTTTCTTTTGATAAAATATCAATTACAAAAAACATATTTAAAAACAAAAATCAACATTCATAGAACTTCGAACATTTCATTAAACAAAACAAAAAAAAAGACTCAAGCGAATGCTTGAGCCTTTTAAATTTACTTAAAGTTTAAACCATAAAACAATTTTAAATTTGAAACTATTTGATCAAATCATTAAGTTCTTCATATGAGAATTTATCTTTATATTCAACTTTTCCTTCGTCTGTATATTTCTTTACCAATGCGTTTCTATAATCTGTATAGAATGTTCCGTTGTCACCAACAGTTTTGTCTTTAATCAAATCATATACATATTCATAAAGAGTTTGAGTTGTAAGGTTTGAAACATATTTGTTTTGAAGTTCAGCAACGATTGTGTCATCTGATTTTGAAGCAATATCTACAAGTGATCCAGGTGTATATACATTTGTAAGCATCATCAAATGAACACCATAGTCTGAAACAACAGATTTAATGTCTTGACCAAGTTTTTTTGAACCTGATTTATATGCTTCATACATTTCACGAGCACCGTTTGTGAAGTCTTTAACAAAGCTTCCATGATTATTGTCTTCACTTGTAATTGTGAAACCAAGAACACCAGCAAGTTTGTCGTTTGTGAGAGATCCAGTGTCGCCACTATATTTCCAAGCATATTCGTTGAAAAGAAGTGTTCTTACACGAACTTCAGCAAGAGTTTTTTGTTCGCTTGTCATTGCAGCATATTCTTCTGAATTTTGAAGATTTGTCAAACGAGTTGCTGCTTCTTCTTCAAAATCTTGTTTAATTTTTCCAATTGTAACTTTAAGCTCGTTTCCATCGGCATCTTTAACAGTGTAACCATCTTCATCACGATATGATGTTTCCATGTTGTTGATATCAGATTCTCCGCCAACAAGAGCAGCACGAACAGCTTCATAATATTCTCTGATCATAAGGTCTTTTGAAGTGTCATAGCCAACTGTTGCTTTAAGTTCGTCCAAAATCTTATCGCTATATGAAACAAGAACATGTTGAACTGAGAAGAATTGATATTTTCCGTTATAGTGATATAAAATTAAAGTGTCATTGTCGGTTGAAGTTACAACTTCAATATAGTTGTCTTCAATTGTGTTGCTTTCGGTTGAAGCATTCAAAAGTTCTTTGAATTTCTTTACGATTGCAGCATTTGAATAATAATCGGTATATCCCTCATCACTCCTTGCAGAAGTTGAGTTGATATATTCTTTATATTTTTCTTGAAGTTTAGATTCTTTATAGCTTTTATAAACTCTTTCAACTTCAGCTTTGATAACGTTGTTTGTGTTTGTGTCTTTATTGTTTGCTTTTGCACTTAAAACAAGTGAAGAAATATATTGTTTATATGCTTGATTTCTTACTGTAAGTTCTTTTTCTTCAATGTCTTCATAAACAGGATTTTCTTTGTCTTTAGAAGTGTTATATTTAAACAAACGTTCTTTAAGAGCATTAAGTTTTTCTGCAACCAAAGGCTCAACTGCTTGAGTTCCAGTTGCTGGAACAAATTCTACTTTTTCGAATTTATATGGTTCATATTTATAAGTTTTTTCTTCATCTTTGCTTGCACTTTGAAGTCTTTTAGGCAAGTCTTCATCTTTTGCACCTTTGCTTGTTAAAATTGCTTTTTCAGCACTATCAATTTGATTGTAGAAATAATCAAAAACATTTTTCCAAATGTCGTTATAGTCTTCTTCGCTAACAACAATTTTGTTTTCTTCAATAAGCTTCTTTGCTTCTTGAAGAGTAAGTTTGCTTGCAATTACAGATGTATAGAAAAGTTCAGCAATTTTATCTTCAGAATAATAATAGAAATATGAAGAGTTTTGTGAATAGAAGCTATAATAAAGTTGAGAAAGTTCATCTCTTGTTATTTGTTCGTTTCCAACAACAAGTGAAACTTTATCTTTGCCCTTAGTGCTATCTTTCACAAAAACAGAACAGCCTGTGAAAACAGACAAGATCATGAATGCACAAAATAAAAGTGAGAATAGTTTTAATTTAAAGTTTTTCAAAGTCGTTCCTCCAAAAATCTAAAGGATTTTATAATATTAGATAGTAACTTTTATAGTATAAAGCAAAGTGATTTAAAAATCAATCGTTTTTAAAAATTTTACACAGCCTTCATGAATTCTTTTAATAAATTAAAGTTTTCTTCGGCATTTGCACTTCTCTTAAAGCAAATCTTAGAGCCATTTGTGAAATCAAGCGAACATTTTGCACGAAACTTAAAGATAAGTTCTCCGATTTCTTCATTTCCAATGATTTTATCTTTGCTATCAAACACAATTTCAAATGCAGATTGTGACGAAACAACACTTTCTGCTTTAAGTTTTGCCGCTTTTGCCTTGATATATGCAACATCAATAAGATTAAGCACAACTTTTGGAACCTGCCCAAACACTTCTGTAAAGTCGTGAATGACACGATCACGGTCTTGATCATTTCTAATTCCCGCAATTGTTTTATAGGCAACCATTCGATCTTCACTTTTTGTTATATAGGTGTCTGGAATAAAGGCATCAACAGCAACTTTAATTTGAACATCAGTCTCTTCTTGAACCTTTCCGAACCTGAGCTCATTAACAGCTTCTGCCAAAAGTTTTGAATATAGCTCATATCCAACTTTCTCCATGTGTCCATGTTGCTCTGCCCCAAGCACATTTCCGCTGCCTCGAATTTCAAGGTCTCGCATTGCAAGCTTAAATCCGCTTCCAAACTCAGTGAACTCGCTGATAGCATCAAGACGCTTATAAGCATCTTCAGTTAAAACTTTGTTTGCATCATATGTTAAATAGGCATATGCCATGCGGTTTCCACGTCCAACCCTTCCACGAAGCTGATAAAGTTGAGAAAGCCCAAAGTGATCGCTGTCAACAACAATAAGGGTGTTTGCATTTTCAATATCAATACCGTTCTCAATAATGGTTGTGCAAATTAAAACATCAGCTTCACCGTGATAGAACTTGTAAATAATATCTTCAAGTTCTTTTCCAGACATTTGACCATGTCCAACCAAAATTTTTGCATTTGGAACAATTTTTCTTACACGTTCCGCATAGTCATAGATCTTCGCAACTGAATTATATAAAATGAAAGTTTGCCCATTTCTTGCCATTTCTTTTTCAATTGCATCTTTAACAAGAGTTGGAGAATATTCGGTGACATAGGTTGCAATTGGAAGTCTTTGACTTGGCGGAGTTGAAATTATCGAAACATCACGAATTCCTGAAAGTGACATGTGAAGAGTTCTTGGAATTGGTGTTGCACTGAGTGTTAAAACATCAACATTTGGATATTTAAGTTTAATCTTTTCCTTGTCTTCAACGCCAAACTTTTGCTCTTCATCAAGAATGATAAGCCCAAGGTCTTTAAAGTTTACATCAGAACTTAAAATTCTGTGAGTTCCGCAAAGAATATCAATTTCTCCAGTTGCAAGTTTTTTCAAAATTTCCCGAGCTTGTTTTGGAGTTTTAAAACGGTTTAGAACTTCAGTTTTAACCCCAAAATTATCCATTCTTGAACGTGCTGTGTTATAGTGCTGTTCGCAAAGAATTGTTGTTGGTGCCATGAAAGCAACTTGCTTTCCATCAACAATTGCCTTGAATGCCGCACGAAGTGCAACTTCAGTTTTTCCAAAGCCAACATCTCCACAAAGGAGTCTGTCCATCACCTTTCCTTGTTCCATGTCTTGCTTAATTTCGCTTATGGAAACAAGTTGATCTTCCGTTTCAGTATATGGAAAACTGTTTTCAAATTCAACTTGAAGATCAGTGTCTTTGCTATAAGCAAATCCTTTCTTCTTTTCTCTTTCCGCATAAAGCGTTAAAAGGTCAAATGCAAGTTTTTTAACAGATGCTTTAACTTTCTCTTTAACTTTTGCAAATTCTTGACCACCAATTTTGCTCAGTCGTTTTGGAGCTTCTGCACCAGAAAACTTGTCAAGCATATTCATCTGGTCAATTGGAACATAAAGTTTGTCGCCATCACGATAACGAACAACAACATAGTCTTTTGTTCCGAAATTTCCAGAAAGTTTAGTCACACCTTCGCATATTCCAATTCCGTGGAAACTGTGGACAACATAGTCGCCAACTTTTGGAATTGAAAACACGTTTGAACGTTGAATTTTAAGTTTATTTTCTTTCGCCTTTCTTGGCAAAATGTCATAGGTTCCAAGAACAAAAATCTTTTCATCTGGCAAAACAAAACCCGATGCAAAAAGATATGGAACAAGACAACTATTGCTTTGACTTAACGTTTCAGGATTTGCAATTTCAAGTTCAACACCGCTGTTTAAAAGTGTTTTTTTCAAATATACAGCATCTTGATTTGTTCTTGCAAACAAGATTGAACGATAGCCATCAAAATCATATTTTTTCAAGTCTTTCGCAAGCAGTGACAAATTGTGTGTATATCTTGAAACTGGTGACGACTTAATGTTTAAAATAACCTTCGGATTGAAAAATCTGTTTGTGTTTGTAATTTTTTGAAATGCAATTGAAATGTGATTTGAAAGCTCACTTAAAAAATCTGAAAAAGCAAAAGTGTTCCCAGTTTTTGAAAGCAAAGTGTTTTCTTTTTCAAGTCTTTTGATTTGTTCGGTTTTCTCCCTTTCAAACGAAACACACTCATCATAAACCATTTTGCATTCATCAATCAAAACGACCGAGTCTTCAAGATAATCAAAAATTGAAGATTTATTTTTGATAAGTGGAAAAATATAGTCAAGAGAAAAACCTGAAAGCCCACTGTCAAGCTTGAACTTAAGGTCATTAATATTCTTCACATAGTCTTCTTTTGCAGTTCCATCTTCAAACTCTCTTTCAAGACATTTTGAAAGATATTTTTGAACAGCTTCTTGTTCCCCATCTTCAAAGAAAACATTTGAGCAAGGCAAAACATCAATCGCTTTAACACTTTTGCCTTTTTTCATTGTTTGTCCATCAAGTTCGCAAATTGTTTCAATATATTGGTCAAAAAACTCCACACGATACATTGTGTCTGCTTGCATTGGAAAAACATCAAGAATATCACCACGAAGAGCAAACTGACAAGGAGCAGAAACAAGCTCTTCTCGTTTATAGCCAGCTTTAACAAGTTTTTCAGCAAGTGCTGATGGCTCAATTTTTCCATCAACTTTAATTTTAATAAGATTGTTTAAAATTGCACTTTTGCTTGGATAAAGCGAAAGAATTGCAGAAACCGGCAAAACTAAAACTTGAATTTCACCAGTTGCAAGACGTGAAAGAGTAGCAAGATTATCAATATTCGTCTCATTATTTTTAGCACGAGAAAAAGTGAAATTGTCTGCCGAAGGTTTAAGCATCTGTGCTTTCTTTCCATAGATTGATTGAAACATTTCAAGAACTCTTCCCGCTGTCACAAAGTCAGCCGTGACATAAACAAGTTTTTTCTCTAGCCCCGAAGAAATTGCAATTTTAAGAGGTTCGCAAGCACCAAAAATAGAGCCAGATTTTTCTGACTCCACCCTTCTATAAAATTCGGCATATTGCGAACTTAAATTTTTAATATCAAAATAGTTTTTCATTTTAATTGGATTTTTGCATGATATTTGCAAAGCTTTCGCCTGAAATATACATCATTACAGCATCTTTTCCTTTTTCAATTCCTGCCAAAATGTTTTCTTTGTCACGGAAACGAGAAAGAACAAAATCTGCAAGATCCATGTGTTCTGGTGGTTTTCCAACCCCAATTCGAACACGTGGAAAGTCTGTTGTGCATATATATTCGATAACACTTCTAAGTCCATTGTGTGTTCCAGCTGAGCCATGCTCTCGAACCCTTATTTTTCCAGGCACAAGATCAATATCATCACTAATTATAAGCAAATCTTTCGCCATGTCAATATTATATTTTTTGACAAGGCTTTTAACGGCAACTCCACTTGAATTCATGAAGGTTGTTGGTTTTGCCAAAATCACTTTTGTTCCATTAATGTTTGTTTCAGCAATCATGCTGTCACATTCTTTTTTTGTGCATGAAACCGAAAGCTCTTTGCAAACCGAGTCTATAACCATAAAGCCCATATTGTGGTTTGTGTTTTCAAACTCTTTTCCGATGTTTCCAAGCCCAATAACAAGTTTAGTCATTATCTTCACCTGCCTCGCAAATTTTTATAACTTCACCAGGCATAACCTTTTGATTTTCAATAAGCTTAACACCGCCAAAAATTGTAACCATGTCACCAACACTTGAACCTTCTTCCATTGTTACAGGTTTTTCTTGACTTCCCATAATGTGACAAGAAGATGCAATTGAAACCTTGTCTTTTGCCATCAAGAAATTGATAACATTATTTTTTCCAATGTTAGAGTTTTCACCAATAATTGCATTTGAAATTATCGTGTCTTCCATTATGCTTGAATTATCTTTAATTGCTGTTTGTGAGCAAAGTTTTGCGCCACGAGCAATTTTGCAAGATGAATAAACATATGCCCCATCAAGATATGCCCCACAAATTTCAGCATCATTTCCAACTTTTGCATTCTTAAGCTCGCTGTTGTTTCCAATTTTAACATTTTCTCCAACAACAGTGTCACCAGACAAACTCACAAAACTTCCGACAACTGTTCCTTTTCCAATTGTAACGTTTGCCTCAATATAAAGAGAAGATGGGTCTTTGAAATATACCCCATTTTGACTATGAAAATCTACGATTCTGTTTTTAAGCATTTCGGTTATCAAATAAAGCTGACGATATGAAAGTGCCATCATGAAATCTTCTTCATCAAAATAGTAAACTGAAGGAGAATATATTTCATCAACACGGCGAATATAATCAGTTTTAAAAACATAGCCACGAGTAAGTGGGCAAACATTTAGACCCTTTGTTTTCACAAAATCAAGAATATTTAAAATATTCTTTTTTGTGATAAGTGGAGTGTCTGAAAACAAAACCAAAGTATATTCTGCTTCACGAAGAAATGGTTTAATCACATCTGCAACGGTTTGTTTTTCATGATCAAAGTGAATTAGAACCGGAGTTTCAGGGCAAGCTTTAACAACATATTCATACATCTTAAGCCCCAAAACATCAAGGTTATAACTTCCATTTTCCGCATTAAATTCTTTGCTGTCTTCAAGCAAAACAATGCAGTTTACACTCACATTTTCCTGGTCTCTTTTAATGCTTTTTGCATATGGCTCTTTGCCTTCTGAAATGATTTTTAAATCAAGAAAATCTCCGGTTGTTTCTGGAGAACTATTTCTTGTTTCAGTTTCTGTATAATTATATATTTTTTCCATAACTAAATTTTAATGCTAATTTTTTCCTTTGTCAAATCTCTTTAAACATGTTTTAATTGTTTTTATGTTTTCTTTTTTCTCTAAAATAAGACGAAACCAAATTTGAGCATTCTTCTTCAAGCACCCCGCCAATCACATTTGTTTTATGATTCAGTTCTGCCCTTTGATTAACTTCTTCAAAAGAAATTGCATTTTCCTTATTATTTTTTGCACCATAGTAAACTGTTTTAAGTCTTGCATTCAAAATTGCACCAGCACACATTAGACATGGTTCAAGCGTCACAAACATTTCACAATCAATAAGCCTGAAATCGTTCAAGACTTTACATGCTTTTTCAATTGCCAAAATTTCAGCATGAGCAACTGCATTTTTGCTTGTTTCACGCTTGTTGAAAGCAGATGCAATGATTTTTCCATCTTTAACAATTACAGCACCAACAGGAACTTCATCGCTATCATATGCTTTTTTCGCAAGAGCAAGTGCTTTTTTCATGAATTTCTGATTTTCTTCCATGTTCATATTCCTTTGCAATTTTACTAAATTTTTTCAATAGATTTTTGTTTTGTTTCCAGATTTTTTCAAGGCAATTCTCACCAAGCGGGTGTGAAAGTTTGTCTGAGCCAACTTCAATTGTAACAGCTGGAATATTAAGTTTTTCAATGCACCAATCTTTATATCCACCACTGCTCGAATTTTGTGCACTTACAATTTTATAGTGCGTTGCACTTTTCACGATTTTTACAATCTTTTTGTCGCGTTTCAAATTTTCTTTGCGAGCAAAAAAGTCATAATAGATTTCTTCACCTTTACAGTGATAACTTATCGTGAAAATCGGTTTGATTTTTTCTGTCAATGTTATAAGTGCTTTTGTGCACGGCTCACTGTTCGCGCTTTCTCCAACAAACCCGTGCGGTGAAGGATAAAACAAATTTGCTTTTCCAGTTCCCCACCTTGCATCAAAATTTGTGTTAAGATCAACCCCATTTGCATTTGCTTTATAAAGCGAAAAATCTTTGTTTTGATTGTTGATTTCAAGCAAAAATTTTCTTCTATTGCGACTTTTAACAGCCTTTAAACCTAAAGTTGCAATGTCTGCACCGTCTGGGTTTGAAAGCGGAACAAACACTAAATTTGGCATTTTTTGTTTTTTATATTTATCAAAATTATCAGAAATTTCTTCAATCATTTTGCAAACTAAATCGCAAGTGATGTGTTCACGTGCATGAATTGCCGCTTGAATTATCATGCTATAAGGATTTCCAAAGTCAAAAACCACAGCATAAATTGGTTTTTCAAGCACACTCTTTCCAATAATTTCAATTTTCGAATGTTTAATTTCTTGTTTTAAAAACTCTTCAAGTTTAAAGCTATTCATCGTTTTCCCCCACTTTATAATATGAGAGAAAAGAAAAACTCTAACCTAAAAATCCGGAAATTAAAGTCAAAAGCCAAGAAGCACAAAGATATACAAGCGAAAGTGTAAGCATTACAACATATCCAACATTCACTTTCTTTTTCTGTTTTCCAGAAATGATGCCTTTTGTTTCAGCAATAGTTTCGCCATTTTGTTCGGTTTGAACTTCGCAGGCAACTTCAGTTGGTTTTAAGTTTTTATCTTTCAATGCTTTTCTTTCTTCTTCAGCCTTGTCATATTCAGCATATTCATCTCTGTCAGCTTCATATTTTTTAAGCCAAGCAATGTCTTTAGCTGTCAAAGTATCTTTTTCTAAAAGAGCATCAAATTTTTCATGTTGCTTTTTCTCGTCACTCTTTCTAACCTTAATCATTCCAACAATGCAAAGATAAATCAAATATCCAGCAATCGAAGCAATTGCAAGACCAACAACCAAAGTTACAGCAAGAGAACCCCAAGATGGAATTTCTTCGGCAACTTCACTTGCTCCTGTCGATTTTGCCTGCATGATATAAAGTGCAGTAACTGCATAAAAGTTGTTTAAAAAGTGAATTAAAACAGTAACCCAAATTGAACCAGTATAAACAAAAACATAGCCCAAAATCACACCCAAAATAAATTGATGAATTGTCTGATCAGGACCACCATGCATAAGCATGAAGATAAGCGCACTCATGAAAACCGCATAGGTTTTACCCTTTTCTCTCATTCCGTTTAAAATTGTTGCACGGAAAAGAGTCTCTTCAAAAACAGCAGGAACAACACACATTAAAAATACAAAGAAAATATACATTCCAAAACTTGAAATGTTCATTGAACCAAGGCTTGACGTATATCCAAGTTTTTGAAGTGAATATACAAAAACATTTGTTAAAGACGAGAAACCGAACATGCAAATTGCTGAAATCGCAACTGCCAAAAGTGCAGTTTTCCAGCTAAATTTTTTATTATAAGTTGTTGCTTTCACGAACTCTACATTTCGAGTTGCAGAAACAATGATTGACGACACAATAAATACTGTCTCAACAGTGAACTGTGCAATAAAATATAGTGAAGGGTTAAAAATAATTTCTCTTCTAAAAATTGAAATTATAAGCGAACAAATAAGTTGCAAAATAATAAAACAAACACAGGCATAGCCCGCATCAAACAAATTAAACTGTTTTCTTTTAAGTCTTTTTTCAATTTTAACGGTTTTCTCTTCCATTTTCTTCTCCTTATGAAAAATAGAAATTATTGCCTGGTCTGTCTTGTCTTGAATATCTTAAAAACACATTTTTTTCAAGAACAAATCCCGCATTTTCAAGTGCTTTTGCATTTGCAACATAGGCAAGTTCAACTGTGTTTGTGTTCTCAGACAAGTGAGAAAGCACAAAATATTTTGTTCCCTTCATTGCAAGTTTTACAATTGCTTGAGAGCACTGTTCATTTGACAAATGCCCGTGCTCTCCAAGAATTCTTTGTTTTGTTATATATGGATATTTCGCGCAACCAAGAAGCATTTTTTTGTCATGATTTGATTCGATATAAACAAGATTGCTTCTTTCAATTTTGTCAAGAACAGACTCTGGCATGAAACCAAGGTCAGTTGCAAAAGAAATTTTCTTATCGCCACAAACAAAGCTATAGCCATAGCACACAATACTGTCATGCGGCAATTTAAAAGGACAAACCAAAATATCTCCAATTGTGAAATCATAACCTTTCATCTCAACAATTTTTCCACGAACAAATTCTGGAATGTCTTTTAAAAATCCATCTACAATTTCAGCAGGAATATATGCAATTGCTTTATATTTTTTCAAAAACTGCACAAGGCAATGAATGTGATCTGAATGTTCATGAGTAATTACAATTGCATCAATATCTTCTGCTTTTTCATTCACAAGTTCAAGACGTTTTTCAAGATTGCTCAAAGAAAGCCCAACGTCAAGTAGAACCTTCATATTCCCCGAATCTATAAATGTACTATTTCCTTTACTTCCCGATGCTAAGTTTATAACTCTCATGTCTAACTCCACAAGAATTTTAGCACATTTTTGAAAATGTGTAAACATTTTTATCTAGATTGTTCCAACAATGGTTTGACCACTCAGCCAACTGTCAAAAAAGCCCTCAATATCTCTCCCTGATGTTTTTCTAAAACAAGATATCAGACAATCTGTTGTTGCAATTTTAAATTCATATTCAGCAAAATATTTTTTAAAACATTTTTTAATCTTTTTAACACCAATAATGTCACGAAGTGCATCAAACATCAACACACCCTTCACATAAATCATATATGAATATTCATATTCACTGCCATAGTCATTCACCGGCAAAAGCATGCTTGTTTTAATTGTTCCAGCTGTGCTTTTCACAATGTCCGCATAAAGCGTATAAACTGAAAATGCTTCGGAAACCATGTCTTTATAAGAAGCCCCATATTCGCTGTGGGCTTCAAAAAACAAAACCGAACTATATTCCGCAAGTGACTCGTCAAGCCACGCCTCTTTCACCTGATTGTTTCCAACCAGTCCATACCACCATTGATGTGCAATTTCATGAGCAATGACTTTTGCTTTGTCAAACTTATCCACAGCAGAATCAGAAATCACAACAAGATTTGGATATTCCATTCCTCCGTGAACAAAAGGCGCCTTAAAAACTGTTAAAGTTTTATATGGATATTTCCCAAATGTTTGAGAATAAAACTCAAAAGATTTCACTGCTGTTTGCAGATTTTCTTCAAAATCTTCATCATTATTATAACCGACATATGAAATTTGCGTTTTTTGGACAGTTTTTGAAACTGTTTTCATGTTTTCACCCAAATATATCGCAAAATCACGCACTGCACGTGCTGAAATGTTGTAAATTTTAGATTTATCATTATTTTCAGTGCTTAAAATATCCCCGGACGATGCAATTTTATATTTATTTGGAAATTCTATTTTTATTTTAAAATTAGCAATGTCACTGAAAAATGGATCCCCCGTTGAATAATATGGATTTGTAACATATTCTCCTTTTTCATATACCGCAAGAATCGGGAAAAAGTTTCCAAGAGCAACCGTTCCATTGAAATATCCAAGGCGATGAGTGCAATTTGCAAGTTTAACACTAAACTTAATTTCAACTTCTGCTTTATGTTTTGGCTCAAGTGGTTTTTCAAAATCAATGCAAAATGCAGTTTGACTTTCATTCACATATGAAAAACTTATAGGTTTCCCATTAAGTTTCACATTTTCAATTGTTCCATCGCCATAATCAATTCCATTCGGAAAAACTTTTGCCATGTTTTTTGTTGTATATGGCAAAACTTCCGAACTTTCACGAAATGCACGTGGATAAAAATTGAAACACACGTTTTCTAAAACAACATCAGTCTGATTTATAAAACTTACAGTTTCAGTTGCCGAAACCATCATTGTTTGTTCATCTAAAACTGCTGAAATATCATATGCAGACAAGTTTTTTGAAGCTTTTTTTAAAATCTTTGAATTATCACAACCAGTGAATGCAAACAAACAACAAAAGCAAGAAAAAAGCAATGCAAAACATTTTAAAACTTTATTTTTCATATTTATTCCCCAATAAAATTTATGATTGCACTGCTTTTTATATTCTTTTGTTTTTATAAATCAATATCTTTTGCATAAAAAAAGTTCAAACCTTTTGTGGTTTGAACTTTATATTCTTTATTAAAGATCGTTTTCGTCATCATTATATGGTGAGCCACCACTTCCATTTCCATCTCCTGGAACATCTTGGTGCTTCCCACTATTGTTTGAATCATCTTTTTCTTCTCCAGCAACAGGATCCGCACTGTCACCTTTTGAACTTCCGTCCGAAACGTTTTGATTATCATTTGCTGTTTTTTGATCTTGCAAATCTTTGATTTTTTGTTGAAGTTCTTGATTTACTGTCATAATAGCTTCATAGTCTGATTTAAGGCCACCAATCTCTTGACGAAGTGAAGAAATTGTATCAACTTGACCTGCAAGTTCTGTTTGAAGGTCTTTAATTTTTGAACCACCAACATCACCAAGATAGTCAATTGCAGTGTTTATTGACTCAAAATCTTTAACTGATTTTTTAGCCCCGAGTTTTGTAAGGTTTTGATCAACAACCGAACCAATGCTTGCAATTTCAGAGTCAAGGCTTTGATGATAATAGTTTCCAATGTCGGCAATTGCATCACCAAGAGATTCATAGTCTTCAATTGTTTTATAAACAATTTCACCATCTTCACGAATTGGATTTCCTGCTGCGTCTCTTTTTGGAATTTGAACAATTTGCAAAGTTGAACCAACTTGTTTTTCAAGGGTTTGAAGATCTTTTGTATTCTTCATAAGCTGTGAAAGGACTGTGCCCATGTTTGAGTCAATTTTTGAAACATCATATTCCCCAGTCTCGTCATTATAAATATCGTCAAGTGTAATTCCGTTGTCTTCAAAAGTTTTAACAACCAATGCATATGCTTGATCAACTTCTGCTTTGTGTTGTTTTTTTGTTCCTTCAGCAATTGAACTGATCACGTCTGCAAGTGAAGAGTTTTGGTCGTAAGAAATATCAACCCCAAACTCCTTCAGTGCATCATATGCTCTATCCATGTCATCAAGCACATAATTATAACTTGATTCAAGATTTCTATAATCATTTTTAACATTATGTAAAGAAATTCCTAACGCTGCTGAAGCAACAGTTGTAAGAACTAAAGCACCAGTAACAACCGCTGTGAAAACTTTAGATTTAACAAATCTTCCAAATTTATGAATAAAACTTTTTCCATTTTGAGAATTTGTTGCAACTTCTGCTGTGTTTCTTTGGTTCGCAAGTGCTTTTTCATCACCATTTCTGGCTCTCATTGTTTGGCAAGTCATGATGATTTTTTTAAGACTACCAAGATCTTCTCTGCTTCTAACATATGCTTCATTGGTTAAAGTTCTTGTTCCATCTGCTTGTTTTGGGTTAATATAATCAATGAAAGCATCAACTTCTGTTTGAGACAATCCTGCAAAAAATTCTGCTTCAGACATGCCTTGAGATTCTTCCAACTTCTTTATAAGAGAAGCAACAATTGGGTCTGACACTTCATCTTTAGGAAGCATTTTTGATAATGTGACTGCTTCTTGAATTGCTGATTTTGTACCTTTAAACATAACTTCTCTCCTTTATTTCTTTCGAAATATTATGATTTTTATTGTGATTATATTTTACCATTTTTTAACAAAAAAGTCAATAGTACACCACTAAAACAAGCACTTTTTAAAAAATATTATAACATCATAAAAAACGCATACAAACAAAATAAAACCCCGATAGCAGCTTTCGCCACATCGAGGTTTTATTTAATTTTTTAACTTGAATGACATTTAAAAATTATTTATCAAGATCATCATCATTGTATTGTGAACCACCAGCTCCTGCACTATCTCCTGGGACATCTTGATGTTTTCCACTATTGTTTGAATCGTCTTTTTCTTCACCGGCAACAGGTCCAACATTTTCATTGTCTTTTTTATTGTCTGAACCATTTTGATCTGTATTTTCGGTTACTTTGTCATTGAGTTTCTTTTTAAGATCTTCAACTTGATTTTCCAAAGCTCTTTTCTCTTCGTTTGCAGAATCAATATCGTTTTGAAGTTCATCAACCTTATCTTGAAGTTCATCAACTTTGTCTTGTTTTTGAGCAATTAAATCAATATAATTTGCAATATCTGCTCTAAGATCTTCTGCACAATCACCAAGAAATGCAATTGCAGCTTCAGTGCTTTCGAAATCTTCCAAAGTGTAAATACTTCCTAAAGTATCATTTTTTGTAATTTTAGCAACTGCAAATGCATTGTTAACAGCCTTGTCAATTGATTCTTCATATGCTTTTCTTTGAGATTCATAAGCTGTTGAAATGTCGTCAATTGCATAATCAAATGATGCAAAATCTGTAGCTTTTTTAACAACTGGATTTCCGTTTTCATCTGTAACAACGTTTCCATTTTCATCTGTTTTATAAATCTTCAAAGCTTCAAATGTTGTGTCAATTTTTTCTTGAACTTGTCTTAAATGGTCTGCATTTTTCAATGCTGTTTCAACAACACTTGCAACATTAGCATCAAATTTATCAACATTAACATTGCCATTTTCATCAACAATGTCTTCTGGTTCAATTCCAAGATCATCAAGAAGAGTCGCAAAATGAAGATATGCACCCTTCACTTCTGTTGCAATTTCTTCTGATTTTTCTGCTTTGAAAGCTTCATAAACATCTTTAACAATTCCTGAAAGAGTTTTGCTGTCATCAACTTTAAAGCCAAAATCTCTGATTGTTTGTTTCATTTCAACAACTTGTTTTTTAAGCTCAGAAGAATCTTCTTTCATTTTGTTTTCAATAAACTGTATTGGTGAAATTGCATTTCCGTTTGCATCGGTCATTCCAGCCTTATAGCCATTATCCTTTGCAATTCTTTCAATTGCTTCTTTCATTTCATCAAGAGTTTTAACGATTGTAGTATTGTCGCCTTTAAGATGATTGTTTTCAACCTTTTGTCCAATATTAAAACCTAAAGATGTGAGAAGTGATGCTCCAAGAAGAACTACAGCAACAACAAGAACTGGAACTTTTGCTTTTCTTTTTTTGTTTGCTTTTCCTGGTTGCAAACGAGTTGTTTTCAAATGTTCAATTTCACTTTCTCTTTCTTTGATTTGATTTTCAAGTTCAGAAATTTTTGCTTCAAGATCAGCTTTTTCTTTTGCTGAGTTTTCGTTTTTTGCACGTTCTGAAAGAAGTTCAACATACATAAGATCAACAGAATATAAAAGCTTTCCAGCATCAGCAATGTCGCCAGCATCCATAACAGCAAGACCATTTGAATATGTTCTGTCACCTTTTTCATTTAAAGGGTTAAGCATGTTTACAATTTCTTCAGCTTGTTCACTTGTTGCAAGACCAGCAAGTGCAGCATTAACTTCTCCAGCTTTTTCACTGTCTGCAACTCTTGCTCTAAGTTCTTTTCCAGCTTCCCAAACAATGTCTCCGAATGGATAATTTTTTGAAATGTGTGCAACAAAAAATTTAGCCAAAACTTCTGTTGGAATATCTTTGATATTATCAACTGTAACTTCCTGACCATTATAAATAAGTTTTGCAGAATTGTTGAGAACTAATTTATTTTCTTTTTTATTTGCCATATGTATTATTTCCTCCCTCATGCCCAAGTGGCATTACATACATATCCATATTTTGTGATAATATTTTACCACACAGTAATATGCTTGTCAATACCCATTTTTCACAATTTTAGCCACACTTTTGCACATTTTTTTGGCTAAATTTGCGAAAAAATTGTTCTTCCGCAAAATCACAGAAGAACACTAATCGTCATATTCAAATTTATATTCTGCAAACACTTTTTTTATAATGCTTCCGCTAAATCCTTTGCGAAGCAAAAAGTTATAAAGTCCTGCAAATGTTTTTTTACTTTTTTCTTTGTTTTTAAGATATTTTTCAGCAAGAATGCTTGCCCTGTTTTTTTCATCTTCATCAGACACTATCAAAAGTGCATTTTCTGCAAAAGATGAACAAATTCCTTTTTGAAAAAGTGCATTTTTAAGTTCTAAACGGCTTTTTAATGGTTTAGATTCGACTAAAGCACGGGCAAGGTCTTTATCTGAGATATATTTATATTCTTTCGCGAGCGCAATTGCAGAATCAATCACATTGTCTGAATATCCATAATTTTTCAGCTTGTTTTTCAAATCTCGCTCTGAATACATTTGTCTTGACACCAAATTTGCGATTTTTTCAAAGGCGGAACTCTTTTCACTTTCAAAAACGACTTCTTCAAGTTCTCTTTTTGAAATTTCTTTTCCAATCTTTAAACCTGCTTTTGCAACAGCAATTTCGTCTAAACCGCTGTAAAATTCACCATCAACAAACAAATTATATCTCTTTTTGCGTTTTTGTGGAGTAATGTTTGTGATAATCATTTTTATGCACCATGTGAAAAACGATAATATTCATTTGAAATTTTAGTGATCTTTGCACTGTCTTTCATTTTGCTTCGAATTTCACCTATAATCTTGTCTGCATTTTCAACAGGAATTGCACATCTAAGCATTGGCAGAGATTCATTATAGTTCTTTTCAATGATAGGAAATCCTTTTTCGGTTAAAACCTTTCCAAGTGTTGCATAGTCGCTATAACTCACAATCATGTCAAAAATTGCACAATATACCATTCTGTTTTTCTTTGCATTTAAAATTGCATTGTTTGCAGCACTGTAAAAAACTCTTGACAAACGAGCTTTGCCAAGCTCAACCCCACCAAAGAATCTTACAACTGCAACAAGAATGTTTGTAATGTTTCTTTCTTTGATTGCTTGATAGATTGGAGCTCCAGCACTTCCAGCAGGTTCACCATCGTCATTGTTTTTTCCGACATCAAATTTTTCACCAAGCAAATATGCATATGGAATGTGAGCAGCGGTTTTGTTGCTCTTTTTAAGGCTTGCAATACATTCGTTAACCTGCTCAACCGATTGAACAGGAAAAGCTACTGCAACAAATCTTGACTTGTTCACAGTTGTTTCAACCATTGATGTTTCTGAAATGACAGTAAAAGGTGCGTTTTCCATTGTTTTCCCCCGTTTGAAACTATTTTACCATAAAATTGCATAAAATCAAAATAATAATTCACAAAAGTTTTACATTTCTTACAACAAATGTTAAAATATTTTTATCACTTTTAAAGGAGACATATATGAAAAATTATTTAGAAATTACAGACGTACACGCTCGTCAAATTTTAGACAGCCGTGGAAATCCAACAGTTGAAGTTGAAGTTGTTGTTGAAAACAGTGTTGTTGGACGTGCTTGTGTTCCAAGTGGCGCATCAACCGGAGCTTTTGAAGCTGTTGAACTTAGAGATGGCGACAAGAAAAACTATCTTGGAAAAAGTGTTGAAAAAGCAGTTGAAAACGTTAACACAGAAATTGCAAAAAAGATTGTTGGAATGAACGTTCTCGACCAAATTGAAATTGACCACACAATGATTAAACTTGACGGAACTGAAAACAAAGGTCGTCTTGGTGCAAACGCAATTTTAGGTGTTTCACTTGCTTGTGCAAGAGCTGCAGCTGAATGTGTTGGACTTCCACTTTATAACTATATTGGCGGTGTTAATGCTTGCACTCTTCCAGTTCCAATGATGAATATTATCAATGGTGGAAAACATGCAGACAACTCTGTTAACATTCAAGAATTCATGATCATGCCAGTTGGTGCAAAGTCATTTAAAGAAGCTTTGAAAATGTGTGCAGAAGTTTTCCATAACCTTAAAGCAGTTTTGAAAGGCAAAGGTTTCAGCACTGCAGTTGGTGATGAAGGTGGCTTTGCCCCTAACTTTGCAAGTGATGAAGAAGCTTTCATCAATATCGTAGAAGCAATTGAAAAAGCTGGCTATAAACCAGGAAAAGATTTCCGCCTTGGCGTTGATGCTGCCGCAACAGAAATGTATGACGAAGCTCAAAAAATTGGTAAAGACGGTTACTATTTCTGGAAATCAAAACAATTCTTCACTCGTGAACAAATGGTTGACTTCTGGGTTGAAATGGCAAATAAATATCCAATCGTAACTCTTGAAGACGCCCTTGCTGAAGAAGACTGGGAAGGTTGGAAACTCTTAACCGAAAAACTTGGAAAGAAAATTCAACTTGTTGGTGACGACTTGTTTGTTACAAACACAAAACGTCTTGAAAAAGGAATTGAACTTGGAGTTTCAAACTCAATTTTAATCAAACTCAACCAAATCGGAACTCTTACTGAAACTCTTGAAGCAATTCAAATGGCAAACCGTGCTGGATATACTGCAGTTGTATCACACCGCAGTGGTGAAACTGAAGACACAACAATTGCTGATCTTTCAGTTGCTCTTAATGCTGGTCAAATCAAAACTGGCGCTCCATCAAGAACCGATCGTGTTGCAAAATATAACCAACTTCTCAGAATTGAAGAAGAACTTGGCAAAAGTGCAAAATATCTTGGAATGAATTCTTTCTTTAACATCAGAAATAAATAATCATTCCCCACTTTATATCCAAACAAAAAAGACTGGAAAATTTTCCAGTCTTTTTTTTACATCATTATTTGTTTTACTTTTCAATTTCAGTTTCAGCAAGGTCAAGATTTTTTTGTGCATATGACAAAACTGTATCTTTTGCAAGTTTTTTCACCGCTTGTTTGTTTACAAATTCAGAACTATAAACATTTTCAAAAACAAAATCTCCGTTTTCAATGTTTCTCAAAAGTCTTGCAACAGTGTTTTTATTTTTCCAAAATTTTGCAGGAAGGTCTTCACACATATATTGATAATATTGATATTGTTTTGTAATGTCGAAACTTAAAAGTGCATTTGAAAGCACATCACAAAGCCCATTTTCACCAAGAACATAATCAATTTCTGAAGCAGAAAGAACTCCCTCGAAAGAAGGAAATTTAAAAATCTTTTTATTTGAAATTATTGCAATATCTGTGTGTCTGCCAAGTCCATTGCTTTCTTCAACAATACAAGCCGAACCTTTAAAAATTCCATTTTCTACCATTATTATATATGGTGAAGATTTAATTCCAGGATAATAGTCTTTGCCATATGGAATTTTTGTGAGCAAATGATAATATTCACGATCTCCAAAATTTTCAACAGCAGAAATTGGACAATCTTTTCCAAAGAATTTATCAAGATTCTCCACACAACAATATCCGAGTTTTTTATCAAAAATATCTCTTATATAAACTTTTTTATTACTTAAATTTTCCATAACTTTTCTATTTTTCTCCAAAGGGGCTATATGATATCACTCTTTGTTGCCAAAATCAAGACCCAATTTTGACGAAATTCAAAAATTTTAGACGAAATTTGAAAATTTGATTATTCCACCGTTTTTGAAAACTATTTTATCAATAAAAAAACCAACACACATCGGTTGGCCTTTTTACATTTATCTTATATTATCACAAGCATCTTTCATCAGCACTCATATCTTTCTGAGAAGTTGCCATTGAAGTTTTATGTGTGGTTTTCTCGGAAATAAAATTGTTTTTGCTTATTCCATATCCTTCTTTTGCTAAGTCTTCTTTTGAAACCGGCATAACCATTGGAAACTTTGAATTGTCGCCCACAACCATGCATTTAAGCTCATTGTTGTGCTCTCTAACATTTCTTTTTCTTCCAGTGTCAAGTTCTCTTGCAATTGGAATAAAACTTCTTTTCCCAGCAACACGATGAAACCAAGAAAGTTTAATATCTTCAGGGTTATAGTTCTTTTCAGTTATCGAAAGTGTTGGATCAAGAAGTTGCCACTTTCCATCAACAAGACATTCACAAAATGCATGGCCATAAATCTTTTGAACATCTTTTCCAGCTTGAATATTTTTCAAACAGCCTTCTTCAAGAGTGTCAAGAAAAGTTGTTGGCAAACCATATTTTCTTGCAAGCGAGCAGAAAACAAGAGCATAATCTGTGCAACCAGTCATTTGTCTGTCTTGCCAAATTTCAGATGCGATTCTTTGAAACTTGTGCTCACTTTTATATTCTCTGCTTGCAAAACGTGGGTGAATTGTATTCAAATGAATATAGGCATATAAAATTTGAACCTTTTCCTTGTCTGTTCTTGCTTTTGCCATTTTTGCATCAAGTGCCGGGTCTGTCAAAAACTGCTTAGTCATTGATCCATCTTGCAAATATTTTGCAGCAACATCAGGACTTAAATCAAGCTCTTCAAATTTTGCAACACTCATAAGCGACCCACCCCTATATTTATTATGATTTTATTATACCACAAAAACATCAAATTGTAAATATATAAAAAATGTCAACAAGGTTTGTTTTATGCAATTTAAAAACACATTTTAATATAAAACTTTCCTTTTTACTTTCCCACATCGCAAAATCTCTTCAACACTTTTCGGGGACCTCACTATACATTTCAAATCCTATAACGACAATAAAAAATGTCATACATTCGTATGACATCTTGGCTCCCCGAGTGCGTCACAACTTGGGGTTTTATTGGATTTTTAAAAATTGATATTTTAAAAATCACTTTTCGCCCAAGTTGTTCCTTTCCCCAAAAAGTTAAAAAACTTTTCGGGGACCCCACTATACCTTTCAAATCCTACTCGGAAAAACAAAAGTCCAAGACATTTGTCTTGGACTTTGTTTGGCTCCCCGAGTAGGATTTGAACCTACGACCTTGTGATTAACAGTCACCTGCTCCACCGCTGAGCTATCGGGGAATATATATAAAACTGTGTGATTTCTCACACAAGTGAACCTATTATATAATGAAACTTTCACTTTTGCAAGTATTTTTTTGAAAAAATTTTATTTTATTTTAAAAAGTTTTTTTCTTAAAAGAATTAAAACATTCAAAACACAAAATAAAAAAACTTTAAAATAAAATTCACAATATATAATCCTTCCCAATTCTTTATTTATTTGTGCAAAAAAAAGAACCCTATTTTATGAGTTATGAGTTCTTTTATTTATTTTATTGTTTTTCAGTTTCTTTTATTCCATAAAGTTTTTCAATTTCATTTTTAAGCTCTTTTTCAGAAACTGCGCCAAAGTTGTTTTCCGAATTTTTTAAATCTTTCTTCAAAAATACGGTTCCATAGACACAATTTCCAGCTGCGACAATTGGGAACCACTCTCTGTCATCTGGAAGCATTTTATCAAATGGAATTTTATCCATATCAAACCATTCAGGAATCATTTCTTCAGTTTCTATGATTTCACCAGCAAAATGTGTGCAAGTGTAAATGTTTAAATTAAGGTTTACTCTTTCACCCTTATACCATGTGTCAAAACAAATGAGACCAACTTGTTTGAAAGTTGTTGGTGTAACACCAATTTCTTCTTGGGTTTCACGAATCATTGCTTGTTCGATTGTTTCGCCAGGATCTTGTTTCCCGCCAATTCCATTAAAGGTTCCCATTGCAAATCCACGTTTCTTTTGTGCAAGAAGCACCTTTCCGTTTTTTAAAATTAATACAAGTGTTGTGTTTATAGTTCTTTTCATAATATTCTTTTCTCCTAAAGTTTAATTTTTTGGCTGTAAAAAATAAAAAACCTCCTATCAGACAAACAATAATAACAACAGCCAGCTTTACAATTGTTAGTATTTTTGCCATTCTTAGAAAGTTTCAAAAGAACCATCTCACAAAAATGCATTATGGAATGGACGAATATAATGATACTATTATTCTACTAAAACTTTCACATTTTGTCAACCCCCATTTTTATAAATGTCCTTATAAAAACATATTGCATCTAAAAAAACAACAATGATATTTAAAACAAAAAAATATTCTTTTTGTAATGTATTATATTTTCATTATTTTTATACTTTTAAAACAAGTGTGTGTTGACAATATTATATTATTAATATATACTCTAAAAGACCTTATCATTATTTTTTAATATATTGCGGATGAAAAATGATAAAGAAGTTCACAGCATTTGCTTTTGCTTAAATTATTTTTTTAATATGCCAGTGAACAAATTTCTTACAAAGGAAGGTGATATATATGAACAAAAAAACACAAAAGAAATCCCTTAGTTCCTATTTCAAAAAATATACTGGGATAATTTTTCTTTACGTTTTGTTAAATGTTGTCGCATCTTTCATTTCAATTTTTAACACAATTGTTGCTGCACAATCAATCGTTTCTGTAACCGCAGGAGAATATATCGAAGCAATCAAATATCTCGCAATTGCTCTTGCCCTTGGCGTTACACAAATTGTATCTTATCAATTAGCGAACACAATCTATACAAAATATAGCATCAAAATCATTGCAGACATGAATGCTGACCTTTCAGGGCAAGCTTTCAAACTTAACTCTGCAACCTATTCAGCACATGGAACCGGAGCTTTCGTTCAAAGAATTGTTAGCGATCCAGACCGTGTTGTTGACAGCCTTTCAGATTTGACAAGTCTTATTATTGACAGCATCTCATCTTTCACCCTTATCGTTTATATTGCCGTTTTAAACATTTATGTTGCACTTGCATGCATTGGAATTTTAATTCTTTCACTTCTTGTTGAAGCAATCAGAGTTGTTTCAAGAAGAAAATATAGAAGAGAGGTTTCTCAAAAAAGTGACAAAATTAACAGCATTACAACCGAAATCATTCGAAGCGAGAAAGACGTTAAGTCTCTTGGACTCGAACCAGAGCTTCGCAAAGAAGTTAAAGCCTGCTATGAAGACTATGGCTCATCATGGACAAAACTTGGACTTGCCGATGGTTGGCTTTACACTCTCAGAACTGTGATTGCATCTGTTGGCGGAGTTGGATTGTTGTTCCTTGGAATTCACTTGATGGATATTGGAGCAATCACTCTTGCAACTTATATGATTATTTACTCTAACCGAGACAGTATTCGTGGCCTTACTTGGTCGCTTGGACACATTATCACAAACATTATCGACATTAAAGTGTTCAGCGCAAGAATGTTTTCACTTTTTGACGAATTTGAATTTCAAACCGAAAAATTCGGAACAACCCACCTTGAAAATGTTAAAGGTGAAATTGAATTTAAAAATGTTTGCTTCACATTCCGTGACTATGACTATGAATATCCAACCAAGAAAAAACTTGGAAAAGAAGCATGGAAAAAACTTTCAAAAGAAGAAAGAACAAAAGTTAAAAGAACTCTTGCATCTGAAAGCAAAGTTTTCGACAACCTTAATTTTAAAGTTGAACCAAATCGCACTGTTGCATTTGTTGGAAAATCCGGAAGCGGAAAAAGCACAATTTTGAATCTTGCTTCTAAAATGTACACAGTTGACAGCGGTGAAGTTTTGATTGATGGCGTGAACATTAATGACCTTGATAAAGAATCACTCAGAAGCACAATTTCACTTGTAAACCAATTTCCTTATATTTTTGACATGACTATCAAAAACAATTTGCTTCTTGCAAAACAAGATGCAACTGATGAGGAAATTGAAAGAGCAATTAAAATGGCATCACTTGACGAGTTTATTGCTTCCCTTCCAAAAGGAATTGAAACAAAGGTTGGAGAAAGCGGAATCAAGCTTTCTGGTGGACAAAAGCAACGTCTTGCAATTGCAAGAGCACTTTTAAGAAAATCACCAATTATCATTTTTGACGAATCTACTTCTTCACTTGACAATTTTGCACAGAACGAAGTTAAAAAGAGCATCGACTCACTTAAAGGAACAAGCACAATTATCATTGTTGCCCACCGCCTTTCAACAATTAAAGATGCTGACACAATTTTCTTCCTAGACCACGGAGAAATTGTTGACAAAGGAACTTTCGATGAATTGTATTCCCGCAATGATACTTTCAAAACAATGTTCCTTGCAGAAAATATATAATAAATTATAAATTTAAAAATTGAAAATGAAAAAACACTGCAAATTTTGCAGTGTTTTTCTTATGCTTTTTTTTGTTTTATTATTCCCTATTTCCAAAGTGGAACTGGATAAACTTTTTTGTTTTGCAATTCTCTGATAGACCATTTGACTGCTGGAAGGTCGTCACGATAGGTCATTCCAATCCATTTCTCATTGGTTTTCAAAAGTTTCAAAGTTGCTTTCTTTTGTTTTGTAAGATTTCCAAGAACCTCTGGGAACAAATATTCTTCTTTTTCAAGATTTTCTTTGCTTTCACAAAACTCTTTGAATCCCTTTTCAAGAACTGGGAATATCGTTGGGGTGAGACAGAACATATTCATGTTTGTAAACATGTCTTTTTTATATTCGATTTCTTTATCACCCGAAAGTGTTCGAATGGTTATAGGCTCTTTATTTTCGCTTATTTTGCATTCTGTAATGTTTGTTACAAAGCCATTTTCAACCTCGCACACGCCACGCTTTACCGAGCCATTGTCGCTCAAAGTGTTTCGAAGAACATAGCCAACCAAACCATAGTCAAAAGACTTTTTGTCTGCTTTTGCAAGAAAGTCGTGTGCAATTTTAAACGAATTTCTGCCATAGAAGTCGTCTGCATTTATCATGCAAAAATTATTGTTTTTCACAACGTCTTTTGCACAAAGAACTGCTTGACCAGTTCCAAGCGGTTTCACCCTGTCAATTCCATTTTCCTTTAAAATGTCATTTGTTTGAAAAGCATAAACAATTTTGCCTTTTGGAACACGTTTTTCAAGAGTGTTTTGAAAAAGCTCCAAATTCTCTTTTTTAATTACAAGAACAATTCTGTCAAAACCAACTTTCAAAGCATCAAAAATTGAATAATCAATAATGAAATCGCTATTTTCATCAATTCCTTCAGTTTGTTTGTTTCCACCAAATCTGCTTCCCATTCCATCAGCAAGAACTAAAAGATCCATAATAATCTCCTTAATCTGATTTCTTTTAATATTATATTCTTTTCTCAAAAATATGTAAAATAAAAACACCACAAATGGTGTTTTATTTTTTATCTCAAAATGATTGCTGAACTTGTTGGGCAAATTTCATCGCCTTGAACAAGAACAATTTCTTGACCATGTTTATATTCTTTAACATAAAGCCCAATTCGAATGTTGAATGTTTCTTCATTTTCATAGGCTGAAAGAACTGTATATTTGCCAGGTTTAACCAAACCTTTTTTGTCAACAACAACCATTTTTCTTGGTTGAAGCACAATGTCATTTTTAACATATGAAAGGTTCATGTTGCCTTCTTTGTCAACGATTTCAGCATCTGGAGTATATCTTGTTCCATTTTTAACAACAACATCTTCAGCCTCACGAGATTTGCTGTCTGCCTTTGCTTTTTTCTTTTGGACCATTTTCTTTATTGTAAGAGAGCCTGTAAAAATTAAAAGAAAAGCCAAAACTCCATATAAAACATACATTATCCATTCCATAATATTTTCTCCTAACACATTTAGTTTATCATGTTTTTTAGTTTTTTACAAGGTTTTGACGAACCAATTTGCGAAAATGTTTGTTTTTTTCATGTTTAACAATTTTTGAAACCACAATCGGAGCAAAAAATGCAACTGTCATGATTAACACCAAAACGGCATATGTGAAATAGAAATGTGCATTTCCAAACAAGTTGAAAGGAAGCCCACTCTCTCGAAGATAAAGATAGTTTGCACCTGGAACCAAAGTGTTTCCAAGCTCTGCCCAGCAAAGAAGCATTATAAGCAAAATTGGAATTTGCCAAACATCTCTTGTGTCAATTTTAAACCAGCCCGAAGCAAGCACACCAGCAACAACGGTTGGCATGCAGAAATGCAAAAACAAACTTTCAATTTGCAAGAACGAAAGCACACTATATTTGTAATAGTCACCAAAAATAAATGTCAAAATTCCGCCAAACAATGTTACACATACAATTGGCAAAAAGCCTTTCTTTGTTCCTGTTAAAAAATAAAGCGGAAATACAAGTGCCATTATGTGGCAAAGATGCCAAGGCATTGCCTGAACAAAACTTTCTTTGCCAGAAATTATCAAAAGTGCCATTCTTCCAAGACGAAAAACCACCATTAAAATGCACACAACCTTTGTAACTTTAAGTGCAAATTGTTTGTGCCGAGAAAAAACAATAAAACAAAAGACAATCCAAACTGCAAGTGCAACCATAAGACAAATATGAAGCGGACACCAAAGACCTTTTCCCGTTCCAAGATCGCCTGTTTCAATAAGCCAATTTAAAAAACTATAACCTAAAAATTTCTCCATCATTCATGCCCTGCTAAAATCTTTTTTCCTTTTAAAAGAGGCAACAATTTTTCAATGCTTTTATCCTCTGCTTCCTTGTTTCCATCAAGAAGGTCAGTTCTGCCATATACACCTTCTGAAAAATAGGTATCACCAGTGAAAACAGTGTTTCCATAAAATATGCACACACTTCCCGATGTATGCCCAGGTGTTTCAACAATTTCAAATTCATCATCTAGAAATTTCATTTTACCAGATTTTAAAAAACCATCTGGCAAACATTCTGGAACATTGTTAAACCCACAAATAAAACCCATGTTCAATTCAGAAGACAAAAGTTTTGGAGCATCAATCTCACTAATATAAACCTTTGCACCCATATCTTGCAAAGCTTTTGCTGAATAAATATGATCAAAATGCCCATGAGTTAAAAGAACAAACTCTGGTTTCACATTTTCCTTTTTGATTGTTTCAATAATTTTTTCAGTTCTGATTCCCGGGTCAATCACGATTGCTTTTCCATCTTTTTCAATTACATAGCAATTTTGATTTAATGGCCCATTTGTAATTTTTAAAATTTTCATTTCTCTTTCCCATAATTTTCGATAATGCTTTTCGCAATCACAATTCCATCAACTGCCGAAGAAACAATTCCACCAGCTCTTCCCGCACCTTCGCCAATTGCAAACACGTTTTCTATATTTGTCATTTTGTTCTCATTTCGCTCGATCATGAAAGGTGCCGAAGACCTTGTTTCAATTCCAGTTAAAACAGCATCTTTGCTGTCAAAACCTTTAAGCTTCTTTCCAAACTCTTTAATTCCAATAATAACGCTGTCGGCAAATTCTTTTGGCAACAATTCATAACAATTTCCAAGTTTTCCATTTATCCCGATTGTTGGTTTAACTTTTCCAAGAGATGTTGATGCTCTATGTTTTTCAAAATCGCCGAAAGTTGAAATAACATATTTTCCATTTCCTTTTTCGAATGCTTCCCTTTCAAGCTTTTGTTGAAAGAACATTCCCGCAAGCGGGTGTTCACTTCCATAATCTTTTTCAGAAACCGAAACCAAAACGGCACTGTTCGCATTTTCGCCACTTCGAGCATGATAGCTCATGCCGTTTGTGCAAAGCCCATCATCTTCACTTTGTGCGGGGACAACAACCCCACCAGGACACATGCAAAATGTATAAACTGTTCTGCCATTTTCAAGATGATGAAAAAGTTTATAGTCAGCTGGTGGCAAAAACTTATCATTTTCTTTGCCGAATTGCGACATGTTAATGTCTGTTTGTTTGTGTTCAATTCGATATCCAACTGAAAATGGTTTCTGTTTAAATTCAAGCCCCATTTCATAAAGTGTCAAAAATGTTTCTCTCGCACTATATCCAAGAGCAAGCACAAGGTTTTTGCATTCGAATTTTTGCAACTTTCCATTGCCTTCATAGTAAACTTTAATTGTATTTGCACTTTTTTCAAAACTGATAAACTTGCTTTCAAACAAAACTTTTGCACCAAGATTTTCCAATTCGTGACGTATATTAACAATAACTTTTTTCAAGCAATCAGTTCCAATGTGTGGTTTTGCATCAAACAAAATATCTTCAGGAGCACCATTTCTGTAAAATGTTTCAAGAACGGTTTTAATGTGCGGACTGTTTGTTCCAGTGTTAAGTTTTCCATCTGAAAAAGTTCCTGCCCCACCTTCACCAAATTGAATGTTGCTATTTTTGTTGAACACTCCATTTTTTAAAAGATTTTCAACATCTTTTTCTCTTTCTTCAATCTTTTTTCCACGTTCAAGCAAAACAACACTTTCACCAGCACGTGCAAGTGTGAGAGCACAAAAAAGTCCGCTTGGACCACTTCCAACAACAACAGTTGTTTGTGGATTTTTTATTTTTAAAACATCTTCTTTTGCTTCTTGAATTTCTTGAACTCTGCAATTTGGATAAATTTTCACGCCATCTTTAACTTCAACATCAAAATTGAATTTATAAATAATGTGCGACTTTTTTCTTGCATCAATCGCTCTTCTTGAAATATTATAAGAAACAATATCACTTGTTTTAATTCCAAGATTGTTTGCAACACAAAAAAGGTGTTTTTTATTGTCAAAAGCATCTTCTTTTTCTATTGAAATTTCAAACAATCTATACTTCATTTTTTCTTATTTTTTCTCTTGAAACTGATTTTGTCTTTCTTAAAATTGCCTTATATGAAGCAAAAACAGCAACAGCTGTCAAAACTCCAAGAATGCTTCCAACAAGAACATCGGTTGGATAATGCACACACAAAAATATTCTTGAAAAAGCAATCAAAAAACTTAAAACATAAACCGGAGCACCCTTCTTTTTATAGAAAAGAGTGATCATTGTTGCGGCATTAAAAGCAACATAGCTGTGTCCTGACGGCATGCTGAAACCACTTGGTCTCTTCATTGATATTGATGTTAAAAAGTCTGCAATGTCAGTGTTCACAGCAAAAGGACGTGGCCTTGCTATAATATTTTTTAAAACAAAGTCATTAATGCAAAAACCAATCAAAAGTGAAACAAGCAAAACAATTCCGCTTGTTCTGGTTTTCTTGAAACACAACAAAGCAATTCCAATCACAATCCAAACAATTCCCGCTTCGCCAAGAAATGTAATGCACTTAAAAAGCGTGTTCAAAAAATTTGATCCATGCCAATGCTCATTTATATAAATTAATCCTTCCATATCCTACCAACGATTTACAACTCTTTCAGCAAATCCGAGTTGATTTTCAATTTCAATTTCTTCACCGCTGTCAAGTTTAAGTTTCCCAGAATATCTTCCGAAAACTTGATGCGGAATGAAGGCAATAACAAGTGCATTAAATGGACAATAACGATCAACAATCGGTTCGAACATAAGCTCAAGATTTCCATCGTCTGAATAAAATGTCCAAGCACCAAGATAATCTCTTTTTTTGTTTTTACGTTGAATGTTGATTGAAACATTTCCAAGCTTATATGCTTTTTTGTTCACAAAGAACATATTTTCAGTTGCTTTTGTATTGTCTCCAAGAGCTTTTCCAAGGTTAAAGCCAACAACTTTTCCACCATGAATTGCACAGTTCATACTTGCCCAATACCATTTTGTATGATATGGCAAAACGCCACGTCCCCAGTCAAGAGTTGCAAATGTTCCATATTTATCAAACTCATATTTCTTGCCATGGAAGGTAAAAACACCTTCAGCACTCATGCAGTTGATTTTTTGATTGAAATAAAAATGTCTTGGATTTTTAAAAGGAGTCACTTTGACCATGCTTTCATCTGGTTCGGCAGATAAAACAACATCAAAATCAAGGTCTGCGCCATAATCTTTGAAAAAGTTTTTATAGCTTCCAAATAGGTGACGTTTTCCACCCTCAACTTCAAAAGTGAATTCGGCATCTTTAGTTTTATAATAGCTCTTTCCACCAATGCTTGAAAGTGGAAGTTCTGGTTTAGTTTTTGGGAAAAGCGCAAGTGATGTTTTGTCATAGTGTTTGCCAGTATGAAAATCTATAACTGAAGCAGACAACACACCTGCAAATGAAAGGTCTGAAATTGTAAGACAAAGGGCAAAATGAGAATCGGCAACATAATAATAGTCCCACTCTTTCAAACGACGTTTGTTTTTAACATTTTCCCTGTTATAGTTCACAATCATTTTTGTGCAATATCCATCGCAATTCAATTTTCCGTCTTTTGTTAAAAGGTCGGTTTTTTCTTCAATCATCTTTTGCATAAAAGTTTCCCCTTTTATATCTTGTTAAAACTAATATAACACATTTTCATGTTTCATGAAAACTTTTTAAACCACTTTTCACGATTTTTTTGCCAAAAACATAGCATAAACCGAGGTGAAAAAATGAAAATAGCAATTGTTGGTGCAACCGGACTTGTAGGAAGAAAAATTATAGAGCAACTTGACGGCAAAGGTCACGAGCTTTTTTGCTATGCTTCAAAACGTTCAAAAGGCAAAGAAATTTGCGGACACAAAATCATTCCACTGAGCACTTTAAGTGTTAAAAAAGTGGACTATGCCATTTTTTCCGCAGGAAGTGAAATAAGCAAAAAATATGCACAAAAATTCATCAATAAAGGAGCAACCGTGATTGACAATTCAAGTGCATTTCGAAGAATTGACAATGTTCCACTTGTTGTTCCCGAAATTAATGGCGAAAAAGCATTATCTTCAAAATTGATTGCAAATCCTAATTGCTCAACAATTCAAGTTGTTTTGGTTCTATATTATCTTTCAAAAATTGCAAAAATAAAGAGAGTTATTGTTTCAACCTATCAATCAGCAAGCGGTGCTGGTGAAAAAGGAATATATGATCTTGAAAATAAAACAACTTTAAAAATTCCACAAATTCTTTGTGACGACCTTGTGCCACAAATTGGAAATTTTCTTGACAACGGATATAGCGAAGAAGAAGACAAAATCATGTTCGAAACACAAAAAATCCTGGGCGAAAATATAAAAATATCCGCAACTGCCGTTCGAGTTCCAATTCATTTTTGCCATGGTGCAAGTGTGAATGTCGAATTTGAAGAGAATATAAATTTAAAAACAATTTGTGAAAAACTTGAAAATTCAAACGGCATTGTTCTGCTTGACAACCCCATTTCTAGCACCTATCCCCTTTGCAATATTGCAAAGCAGACAACAAAAGTATATGTTGGAAGAATTCGCCGAGATTTCTCGGTTGAAAACGGCATTAATTTTTGGGTTGTTGCAGACAATCTTTATAAAGGTGCAAGCACAAACGCAATTCAAATCATGAACATTTTAAGCAAGGAGAAAGCAAAATGAAAATAGGAATTGTTGGCTATGGCAACCTTGGAAAAGCAGTTGAAAAACTTGCAAGCACAAACAATAATTTTGAGATTGTTGGAATTTTTTCACGAAGAAAAATTTCTGCATCTTCGCCAGTTTTCAACATTTCAGAAGCACCAAAATTTAAAGGTAAAATAGACGTTATGTTAATGTGTGGTGGAAGTGAAAAAGACCTTATGATTCAAACCCCTCTTTTTGCAAAAAACTTTAACACGATTGACACATTTGACACACATCAAAAAACATTAAAACACTTTCAAAATGTCAATAAAACCTGTCAAACACATCAAACTTCAAGCATCATTTGTTGTGGTTGGGATCCGGGGCTGTTCTCAGTTTTAAGGGTTCTTTTTAGCCACATTTTTGAAAATGTGAACTGCTTTTACGGTAAAGGAATAAGTCTTGGGCACACAAATGCACTGAAACGAATTAAAGGCATTATTGATGCAAAGCAATATACAATTGAAAACAAAATTGCAGTTCGCCAAGCACAAAAAAACAAACCTATCACAGTTTCAAAACATATTCGAAAATGTTTTGTTGTCACAAATAACAATCATAAAGAAATCAAAAACAAAATTTTTTCTACTCCAAACTATTTCAAGGGTGAAAAAACAATTGTGAAATTTATAAGTCAAAAATCACTTGTCAAAAAACACTCTTCACTTTCACACAAAGGGCATATTGTTTGCAAAAGCAAAACAAGTTCTCTTGAACTTTTCCTTTCAATGCAAAGCAACCCCGAATTCACTGCAAACATCATGCTTTGCTATGCGACTGCACTTTCAAAAATTGTTAAAGCTAAAGTTTTTAAAGCCTTCACCCCAATGCAAATTCCCGTTTCATGGCTATTTGAAAAACCAATAAATAAACTAATTTCAACTTTTTGCTAAATAAACAAAATAAAAAGCCACCGTTTTTGGTGACTTTTATTTTTATAAAACTCTAAATGATTTTTGCAAATCGCTGTCTTTAACAGTTTCACCATTAAAAACAAGAACATAGTTTGCAGAGTCAAATGAAACATTAAGTGCAAGAATATATTCGCCTGCCCCGTCAATTTGTTCAACTTTTTCATATGTTTGATCAACACGTTTATAAAGCACAACACTGCTTGAAAGTGAAATGTTATCTGCAACAATTTCAGCAGTTGCTGTCATTCCCTCACTGAATGTTTGACCATCTGGAACAGAAAATGAAATGTTGACATTTTCTTTTGCCTTTTCTATTTTGTAAACAAGCGAAAGAACTTGCATAACATCGGAACCAACAAATGCATAGTTATCAGAAATTGTTTTGTTTTTTGGCGAAACTATCAATGTGTAGAAACCAGCTGAAATATTGTTTGATGTATCGCTTAACGAAAACAAATTTTCATCATAATTTTCAAGTTCAATTTGTGGTGCCGAACCCGTATAAACAAAAGTTTCATTTTTCAAAGTTGGACGAGCAACTTGTTTTTTTGAAATTTGATAGTCAATATTTTGAATTGTTTTATTGTTTTCAAAAACAAAACTTCCAGAAAATTCATTTTTAAAGCCAACAACAACCTGATAAACTCCTGCTGAAACGTTGTTTGAAATATCTGAAATTGTCATAAATTTTGAAATGAAATTTGAAAGATTTGGTGCGATTGCTTGTCCAGAATATTCATATGTTCCAGAATCTTTAAGAGTTACAGTTTCAAGAGTTTTTGGCAAAATTTCATAGTCATATGTTAAAATTTCTTGATCATCAGCAAAACAATAATTCTCATTTGAAATCGAAACTGTTGCAGAATATTTTCCAGCCGTTTTTTGCCTGTTTCCTGAAATTTGATAAATCCCATTTGCAACATTTTCAAAAGTCAATGTGTGCTCTTTAAGGTTATAATTCTCATCATAATCAACAGTGAAAGTGCTTGTTCCCAAAACTCTCGGAGACGCAACAACTTTCTTTCGAATTGTCCAAACAAATTCGATTGATGCCGTTTTGTTTGAAAGAGTGTTCCAAACATAGCCATATTTAAGATTGATTTTTGTTTTATAGGTTCCCGCATCAATTGCTGAAACAACTGAAGAAGCGCTGTCTTCAACAACCATTGCAGAAGTATCAAATTGTGGCAAGCTTTCAAGATATGTTTTAATGTTAATTTCATTTTGATCATATTCAGTTTCAAAAACTGTGAAAGTTGGTTTTTCAATTTCTTTTTCATAAACCGTCAAGGTCATTGCAATTTTATAGTCACCTTTATCGTTTGAAAAATATATCTTATAATCACCAATTGTCAATCTCTTTCCATTTACTGACGAAGCATCAAGATTATAATTTTTGGTTTTTTGTTTGAGTCCACGTTTGTTCACACGATAAACTTTAAAATCGCTTTTTGTGAAGTTTACAGTTTTTCCATATTCAACCATGATTGAAGAAGAAAATGCATCAAAAGAATATTCACTTGAAACATATGAAACCGAAAAACTTGCAAACTCTCCAATTTCACATGCTGAAAAAATGCACATGCTGCACATTAAAATTGAAAGTGTGAAAATGAATTTAAAAACCTTCTTCATCTTTTGCCCTACTTCTATTATGTAAAATTATAGTTATAATAATTTATCTCGTCAAACTTTTTAAAGCAACAATTCAATTTCAAGCAAAAGAAAAAGCGAAGAATTCTCTTCGCTTTAAACTTTTTAGCCCTGAAGTCCACGAGATTGACGATCCATATCTTCAACAACAATGTCAAAAATTTCGCCAAGTGAACGACAATATTCCAAAACTTTCCATGGTTCATTTGTGTGGAAATGAATTTTTATAAGTTCTTTATCTCCAACAGCAAGCAAACAATCTCCATCAAAGTTTTTTGTGAAATATTCACGAATTTTGTCTTCATCAAGGTCTTTACCTTCGATTAAAAGTTGGGTATCATAACGATATTCAATTTCTTCATCTTCGTCCATATTGTTTCTCCTTTTACGTTTTCATTATACTCCACCCTTTTTTGTCATTGCAAACAATTTAACATTTTAAGTGAAATATTTTTCATTTTAGAAAAAACAATACCCAACAAAGAAAATAAAAGCACCAAGCAACCGGTGCTTTTATTTTTATTCTTTTTTCACATTTGAAACAAGCTTGATTTTTCTTTTTGTTTCAAGCAACTTTTCATCGTTTAAATTCAAAATATTTTGTATTGTTCTTTCTTGGTTAAAGTTTAAAGAAAATTTTACAAGATCTCGATAAATTTCGTTTTGATCGTTGTTTTTTGAAGACACAAATGAATAGTCACCTGTAACATCTTCAAACAAATAGCTTTGAACAACACAACCAGCCTCACTAAGCGACCAGTCAATTCCAAGATAGAAATTCTCTGGCAAAATGCAAAGTTGAACTTGTCTTCCCAAAATCAACTTATATTGTTCAGTTGTAAGTTCGCCATATTCATTATATTCCGGTTTAAAGTTTTCAGTGCAAAATCCTCGTAAATCCCAAAATATTGCATTTGGAGCAAGTTCTCGGAACAGTTGTTCGTTTTCGTCAAAAATTACCCCATCCCATGTGTTTGAAATTCCAAATGCATATTCTTCAACATATATTGCAACAATAAGCAAACAGTTGCTACAATTAATATAACTTGCATTTGGACCTTCAGGGTTCAGCTCAACAATATAAATTTGGACAGGTAAGTGAGATATGTTTAAACGTTCAACCAAAGTATAATCTTGAAATGATGAAGAGTTGTAATCTGAAATTATAACAAATCCATCAATAGACTCAAGCGTATAATTATTGTTATATCGCTTAATATCTTCTGAAACTTCATTAACAAGAGGCCTTCCCGTTTCTTCCCAGCCTATATAACATGGGCTGTTACTTGATCCCCCACCACTTGGCGGATTTTGATCTTCCCACTTTGCATAGAATTTGCAATTTGTTGTGAAAACCGAATCAAGCGAGAGTTTTGTTCCAACAAAAGATGTGTTTTGATACCACCCAGAAAACATATATCCCGACTTTGTTGGATATGGGAAAACAAAGCCCGAATCGCGCAACGAAACATTATAATATGCTGTTGCACTTGTTGTGTTACAAGTTCCACCATTTGCGTCAAAAGTCAGTGTCAACTGTGTCGCATAAGTCTTGCTTGCAGTTGTGTTTGCTGGGACACTTGTAACAATCGCTCCGGTTTCAACATTGTAAAGGGTTGAGCCGGTTACGATTAAAATTGCAGTTGTATTATTATATGGAGTTTTTAGCGCCTTTAATTTCCCAGTAGAACCAAAATCAAGCATACTGTCGTATGTTGCAACATTTGTCATATTAAAATTACTTAAGTTCAAACTTGTTAATCCACTGCATTGTAAAAACATGTGTTTCATGTTTGTTACGTTTGTTGTATTAAAATTGCTTACATTTAAACTTGTTAATGATCCACAGCCATAAAACATAGAATTCATGTTTGTTACTTTTGATGTGTCAAAATTACTTAAATTTAAATTTGTTAATAAAGAACATTCAGAAAACATAGAATTCATGTTTGTTACGTTTGTTGTATTAAAACCACTTACATTTAAACTTGTTAATGATTTACAGCCATGAAACATGTGTTCCATATCTGTAACTTTTGATGTGTTAAAATTGCTTACATCTAAATTTGTTAATGATTCACATCTAGAAAATATATATCTCATGGATGTTACATTTGTTGTGTTAAAATTACTTACATCCAGGCTTTTCAACTTTAAACATCCGTTAAACATACTACCCATATATGTAACTTTTGATGTGTTAAAATTGCTTACATCTAAATTTGTTAACACACTACAATTATTAAACATTCCATCCATTCTAACTACATTTGATGTGTCAAAATTGCTTACATCTAGACTTGTTAAACTTTCACACTGTTTGAACATGGAATTCATATTTATTACTTTTGTTGTGTTAAAGTTGCTTAAATTAAGGCTTGTTAAGTTATTACAGCCAGCAAACATACAATACATATTTGTAACTTTTGTTGTGTTAAAATTGCTTAAATTAAGGCTTGTTAAGTTATTACAGCCAGCAAACATACTATACATGTTTGTAACATTTGAGGTGCTAAAAGCTGAAAAATTTATTGATGTTAAAGCACTTAAATTTATAAATAAATCCTTTGAACTATATGGAGCCTTTATATTTCCCCCAACAAACGCAATTTCTGTTGCAGTTGTTCCCTTATAAACTGGAAGTCCGGTTGAAAGTGTTCCAATTTTTGTGAAACCTGTTGGAACTTTTTTTACAAATTGTATGCCTGTCAAATTGGTTGGTGTTATGGTTGTTGTCATATAGGTTGTTGAAGCAACTTGAGTTTTCCAGTCTGATGGAAAGTCATATTCTTTCACTGGTTCTTTTAATGAAACGGTCCAATTTCCGCTTGAATTTTTTTCTGAAACAATTTTAAAAGCATTTGTATCATAGCCCGAAATGTTAAGTTTTGTTAAATCAGGTTCGGTTGAAGAGCCAACAAAGGTTAAAATCGTTCCGGCGGTTCTTGTGTTTGAAAGATTGATTGTATAGTTTGGGGTTGTGCCAGCATAGTTTTGAACCGTTATTGTTGCACTGTCGCCAAGAGTGATTGTTCTCGCAATGTTGCAAGCCATTTTTGTTTTTATGTTTGCTGACGAATAAACATTATCATAAACATTTCCGCCATACAAATTCATTGTGCCGGTGTTATAAATTCCATAACCCGATGAAGAAGAACCACTTGTTCCAACTCTTCCCCCAGTCATGGTGAAATTTCCGGCATTGTAAATATTGTTGCCATTTGCGGTTGCGGTGTTGCCATAGATTGCTCCACCATTCATGTTGAAAGTTCCACCGGCATTTACATATACCCCACCACCATTTGTTGCAGAAGAACCAGAAATCGTTGCATTAAAATTTAAGGTTGTGTCGCTTCCAACAAAAAAGCCACCACCATTCTTATCTGCAAAAACATTTCCCGCCAAATTTACAAACGAAAAAATTCCAATCAGCAAAAAACTGATGACTGGCATCAAAAGCACAAATAGCAATTGTTTAATTTTCGTTTTTCTCAAAAGTTTCACCTATTTAGTTTTTAACTATTCAATAATATAATACTCATCAATTAGAAACCATGTCAAGCAAAAAACTCCCGTTTAAAATTTTTAATTTTATTGTTAATTTTTTTTCAACTTTCCACACAAAAAAACCACCCTCAAGATGGAGTGGTTTTTTTTATTTTAATAATCTTCCAAAAAGTCATGGCGAACATTGTTTTTATCTTTATAGGCAACAATAGTTGAAAGATTAACGTTTTCAACACTTTTAAAAATGTTCGCATCAACTTGTTTATCACTCTTTTTTAGTTCTTTAATAAGATTTTTAACGAATTTTCGTTTTGATGCTGTTTCTTTTTGATCGCCATAGTTTTGTTCGGTGAATTTGCAAGCACATTGCAAAAAGTCAAGGTTGTTATAGTCACGCCACTTGATAATGTCTTCTTCACGGACAAGATAAAGTGGGCGGATAAGTTCCATTCCTTCAAAGTTGGTGCTGTGAAGTTTTGGCATCATTGTTTGAACTTGCCCGCCATAGAGCATGCCCATCAGAATTGTTTCAATAACATCGTCAAAATGGTGGCCAAGTGCAATTTTATTGCATCCAAGATTTTTTGCAAAATTATAAAGGTGTCCACGACGCATTCTTGCACAAAGATAGCAAGGTGATTTTTCAATGTTCACAACGTTTTCAAAAATACCAGTTTCAAAAATTTTGATTGGAATTCCAAGTTTTTTTGCATTGTCTTCAATCTTTTTGCGATTTGCCTTATTATATCCTGGGTCCATTACAATAAATTCAAGTTCAAAATCAAACTTATTGTGACGTTTGATTTCTTGAAAACATTTTGCAAGAAGCATGCTGTCCTTTCCACCAGAAATGCAAACAGCAATTTTGTCGCCTGGTTGAATCATTTCATAGGTATTAAGAGCTTTTGCGAACTTTGAAAAAATTGAACTGTGGAATTTTTTTCGAATGCTTTCTTCACACTTTTCTTGTGCGGTTTTCTGTTGTATTTCTTCCATCTTAGTTCTCCCTAAGGGCAATCACAGGGTCTTTCTTTGCTGCAGCCCTTGCAGGAATAAGCCCCGCAATCCAAGTAAGGAAAATGCTGATCAAGACCAAAATCACTGCCCCAAGAACTGGAAGAGTTGCAATTGCTCCAAGACCAGTATAGTGGTTTAGAACAATGTTGATTGGAATTGTCAAAATAAGAGAAATCAAAATCCCGAATACACCACTTGTAAGCCCAATGATAAAGTTTTCAGCGGTGAACACTCTTTTAACATCACGTTTTGAAGCACCAACACTTCTTAAAACCCCAATTTCTTTTGTTCTTTCGATAACTGAAATATAGGTGATGATTCCAATCATGATGCTTGAAACAATAAGCGAAACACCAACGAATGCAATCAAAATATAAGTGATCGCTGAAATGATTGTTGAAACAGTGCTCATAATTTCGCCAACCATGTCTGAATATGAAATTTCATCACCATTTTCCGCAGTCTTGTTATATTTTTCAATGAAGGCTTTCACATTGTCTTTGCTTTTAAAGGTGTTAACATAAATTAAAATTGAATCTGGAACATCAAGTTTTGTTTCTCCAATTTTTCCTTCAGCAACCGCACGGCTGTTGTTTGCATATTCAACCATTCCTTCAGTAAGAAGATGTGAATATACAAGCCCACTTGAAATTGATCCGACTCTTGTTGACTCTTTCTGACGAACAATTCCAGCAATTTCAATTCCGTTTGTGCAATTCATGATTGCCTGTGCATAATATTGGTTATATTTTGTTTGGTTATAAAGTGGATTTGGATTATTATTAATTTTTTCAAGGTTAAACATTCTAAAATCAACAAAACCTGCTTCTGGGTCGTCAACATAATAATCAGCATCAACAAGAACTTTAAATTTCTTTCCAATTATGCTTTCATATGAAATTGCAGGAACATATTCTTGATTTTTCACCAAAGCCTGCATGCTGCGATTCATTTCTTCTTCTGAAATCAGACCAAGTGCATATAGAATATAGTCGTCAAGCTCATTGTTTTTGTCAAGAACCAAAATTGCTTGGTTTTTGTTTTGAATAAATGATCCAGCAATAAGTTCATATTGAGTTTTTAAAAGATCGTCATTATTGAGCATTTCACTGATAACATTCATGCTTGCAAACACTTGTGACGAAGCCATGCTTGAAACAGAGCCTGAACCACTGAAACCAAGAATTGCAAACACAAGACTTAAAACCTTATCACTTGTAAGCTCGGCTCTTCCATTAGTTTTCAAATCGTTTGTGATGTCGGTGAGCTCTCTATAACCTTCCATGAAAGTGTAAGAAGTATTCTCAGTTGTTGTGATGATAACTCCACCGCCCGCAGTCTGATGAATTTCAACATTGCTCTTTTCGGCAAAGAAATATAAAGCATATTTGATTATCATTTGCATAAGTGCAGGGCTGTTTGGTTGAACAGGGCTTCCAGATTCTGAATAAAAGCTCATTCCAATGTCATAGGTATATTGAATTGCACTTACGTGGTCTTTAATATCGTCATAGTTGTCATTCAAATATTTATAAAATTTTTCAAGGTTGTTGGTGCTAAGGTTTTGACCAACGTTGTTCATCATTGATGAAATGCTGTCTTTTGGATAGACATTTGTTTTGTCGTGATCAACCTTTTTGTCATCATCTCCACCAAGGAACATTTGCATGATGATTGATGAAAAGTCAATGTTTTTTGCTTCAACCGTAATTGGATAGGTCGAAAGTGTGTCTTCTTGCGATCTTGAAATATAGGTTGAAAAGCCACTTGAAATTGCAAGCACAAGTGCAATGCCGATGATTCCGATTGAGCCCGCAAAAGCAACAAGAAGAGTTCTTCCCTTCTTTGTTAAAAGGTTTTTAAAGCTGAGAGCCAAAGCAGTAAAGAAATTCATTTTTGTTTTCTTTGGCTTGAACTTTTTATCTTTGCTCTGCTCTTCTAAAAGCTCATTTTCTTGTTTTTCTTTTTCAATTTCCTGTTCTCTTTCTTTGTCTGAAAGTGGCATTGTATCACCTTCAACTTGTCCGTCAAACAAGCGAATTATTCTTGTTGAATATTTTTCTGCAAGTTCTGGGTTGTGGGTCACCATAATGATAAGTCGGTCTTTAGAAATTTCTTTCAAAAGTTCCATAATTTGCACACTTGTAACCGAGTCAAGAGCTCCGGTTGGCTCGTCAGCAAGAATAATTTCCGGATCATTCACAAGTGCACGTGCAATTGCAACTCTTTGCATTTGTCCACCAGAAAGTTGGCTTGGGCGGTTTTTGATTTTGTCACCAAGTCCAACCTTTTTTAAAACTTCAATTGCTCTTTGCTCTCTTTCCTTTCTGCTTACACCTGAAAGTGTTAAAGCAAGCTCAACGTTTTCAAGAACAGTTTGATGTGGAATCAGGTTATAACTTTGAAAAACAAAACCAACACGATGGTTTCTATAGTTGTCCCAGTCTTTATCTTTAAAGTCTTTTGTTGACTTTCCATTTATGATAAGGTCACCAGTTGTATAGCGATCGAGCCCGCCAACAATGTTTAAGAGTGTGGTTTTTCCGCAGCCAGATGGGCCAAGAATTGAAACAAATTCGCTGTTTCTAAATTCCATGTCAACTTCGCGCAGGGCATGAACCTTTTGGTCGGCAACTTCATAAACTTTTGTAATTTTCTCAAGACGAAGCATGTTTTATCTCCTTTATTAGTATTTCATTTTTTGCACGAATATTATATTCAAAAATATATATTTTTGTCAACGTCATTTTAATCCCACGTTTCAAAATTTAAACAACATTTTCATATTTGTTGACAATGCTTTTTATTTTTCTTAAAATCAGTTTAAAGGAGAAAACCATGAATAAATATATTTTCGCGTCTGGCAACGCAAACAAAGTTAAAGAAGTAAACGAGATGATTAGAGAATATCATCAAGATGCTGCTGTAATCTCGCTTAAAGACATTGGATTTTCTGGCGATATTGAAGAAAATGGAACAACATTTTTAGAAAATGCAACAATCAAAGCAAAGGCTGTCAAAGACTTTTTGAACAAAACTCACACTTTTCAAGATTTTTCAATTCTTGCAGATGACAGTGGACTTTGTGTTGATTCTCTTAATGGCGAGCCAGGAATTTATTCTGCACGTTATGGCGGAGACCACAACATCGAACTAAACCGCAAAACACTTTTAAAAAATCTTGAAAACAAAACCGATAGAAGCGCGCACTTTTTCTGTTCAATGGTTTTGATTTTTCCAGACGGAACTCTTATTTCAAGTGAAGGCAAAACTTTTGGCGAAATTTTGAAAGAAAAAACTGGCGACAGCGGTTTTTGCTATGACCCATATTTCTATTCTTTCGACCTTAAAAAGAGTTTTGGACTTGCAACCGACCAAGAAAAAAACTCGGTTTCACACCGAGCACGAGCCCTTGCCTCTCTCATGCAAAAAGAAAACGAATACTATTCTGAAAACGAGAAATAAAAAACATATATCGCAAAAAAATACTTAATTTTAGAACAACACAACACCCTTATAAAGCAATAGACTATAATTGCATTTTTGTAAAACATGGAGAAAATATTATGAGTGATTCCATTTATGATTTAGAATTTATAAAAACCGAATATAATTCTGATTTACTTGTCAGTGAATACTTACGAAAACATCGCCAAGAAGGATTAAAACAAAGTGAAATAAAAATTTTTGAACATTATATTGAGAAAAATAACAAAGTTCTTGATATAGGTTGCGGTGTTGGAAGAATAAGTTTTGGATTATACAAAATGGGATATAAAAATGTTTGTGGATGCGACATTGCCCCGAACATGATAAAATATGCAAAAAAAGAAAACAAAATACAAAATACAAACATCAAATTTTTCGTTCATGATATTTGTAGCAAATATACGAAAAAAGATAAATTTGATGTTGCAATCTTTTCATTTAATGGTCTCATGTGTATTCCAAAATACCAAAACAGATTAAACGCTGTCCATAATATACATGACATGCTCAACGATAACGGACTTTTTATATTTACATGCCATGATCGTGAAAAAATCCCTAGCATGGCTGAATTTTTCAAAGAAGAAAAAGGCAGATGGGACAATAATACTCAACAAGAAAACCTTATTGATTTTGGTGATGTGGAATATCCAGATAAATTCGCAAGTTTTTTGCATATACCAAATCAATCAGAAATAATGACAATGCTTTCTAACTGTAAATTTGATTTAGTAAACATCATTGAAAAGTATAAAATTACCGATAAAGAACATCAAGAAAAAGAAAAAACAGAAAACTACTTCTATTACATTGCAAGGAAAAGAAATTCATGAAAGATTTTTACGAACTCAAAAATGGATTAAGAGTATATTTAAAAAATATAAACAATCAATATTCTGTAAATATACTTGTTAACATAGAATGCGGGGCATTTTACCCACAAACCCAACCAGTTGGAATGGCTCACATGTTGGAGCACAACATTTTTTCTGAATCAAAAGGTGAAAAAACTTTAGCTGAAAAATTAGGAGAACTTGGAACATTTGCAGAGGCAAATACATACGATTTCTATACTAGTTACAATATTCATACATTCAAAGAACAAACAAGAGTTTGCCTAGAATTATTGTTAAACAAATTATTCAACGCAAAATTTGACGAAAGTTTTTTCAAAAATGAAAAAAAAATTATTTATCAAGAATATTTAAAACAGAGAAACAACATCATGCCTGCGAACTCTTTCAGTGCTTCCGAAAAATTCTATAGTGGCTCCTTTATATCCAACTCGGGATACGGCATTGGAACAAAAACTCAAATTAATGCAATCAATTTTGATGACATGATTAATTTTTATAACACATATTATACAATGGATCATTCTTCTATTGTTATTGTTGGAAATTTTGATAAAAGAAAAATTCTAAAAATTATAAAAAGATTTACATACGGAATTGATAATGTAAAGAAAAAACATAACCAATACACAATTCAAAATTTAGATTTTTCAAAATCAAACTCTTTAGAAATTGTACACTCAAAAAAAACACTACTCTCATCTTGTGTAGAATTGATGTTTAGTGGCACAAATGAGCTGGACGAAAACAAGTGGTCATATGAAGTTTTAACAAATATGCTTTGTGGATTATCCACTTCATCTATTATAAAAAAGAGATTGAGAAAAGAACTCGGTATCGTTTATAATAGCGACGCATCTACAGATACATCAATATGTTACAATGATTGTGGGACATTAAGCATTAGATATTTTGTAGACAATAACAAAATAAATCAATCAATTTTAGAGTGCTTCAAATGTTTACAAGAAATTAAAGAAAATAAATATGAAGATATATTTAATTATTCAAGACAATGTGTCATCACCAATTTACTGATAAAATATGAAAACATAGAAAACTTCAGCCTAGCTCATGCAAATGAACTCATGTTTAATCAAGAATATTTTAACACAAAAAAAGTCATAAAAAAAATTTCACAAACCACTTATAGTGATATTGTGAAATGTGTTGATCACATGTTAAGCCACAAAATTATTTTAGCCATAACAGGTTCAGACTTTAATGAAAAAGATTTAAGAAATTCTTTAAAAGATTATATCATTTAATAACTTCTTGAGCATTTTTATATATGCTTTATATTTTTTTATTGATATTATTCCCCCATTCTCACTATGACATCGATTTTCAGAAAAATCACACGTCACACAAAAACTAAAACTTTTTACATTCTTTGTTTGAAGAAAATTGGACTCATCATTCATACTTTGATAAGGTTGTATATATGCAACCTTTTTATTTTTAATTTTATTCAAACCATAATAATCGTTTTCAATCGTTGCAACATGAGTATAGTGACAATAAGGGGTTACATCAAGACATACATTAAATAAAAAATTATTATTTTTTAATAACGAAACATTTATAATTGTACTGTTATTTAACTCCTCATTATCTGTGAAAATGTATATTATTTGTTTTTGTTTCAAATTTCGAATGCAATCCAACATTGCATAGTTAGTTAAAGAATTGTCAAACGTCCCGCGCAAGAACTCATTATCAATGTTGCAAAAACAATTATTATAAACATTATCAATGTGAGAAGAAAGAGAAATAAATTTTTTCTGATTATCAAAAAATTTATTTGTTACCAAAACATATCCATTTTCAACTGATATATTATATTCACTTTTATCAATTTCATTAATGATACTAGAAATTTTGAAATTATCTTGACCATTAATTAATGTTCCTGATGGACATTTTGTTGTTAAATTTTTAATTAATTCATAATTCATCTTGATTTACATACTCTTTAACAATGCTGTCTATAACAAATTTCCATTTATCGCATTGATTCTTTCTTAATTTCAATCCCATAAAAGGACAACCACCTAAACATAATGGCAAATATTTACATTTTCTGCACGTTTTTGAAGCAAAAGGATCCCATAAAATGTATCTTCTCTCATTGTAACGTTGCTGGTCAGTTCTTTCATCCTCACCCAATTTGCCTATAACTTTAGTAGCATCACCGATTTCATTCCAGCATTTATACAGGTTTAATTCATGATCAATATTATAAGCAAATTTTTTCTCAGCATCACAATATATAGATATTGACTCCGGAATATGCTTTATTTTATTTTGTTCAAAATTGTATTTTTTCAATTCTTTTTCATAGTTTAAGATTATTTTTGAGAAATTTTGTTTAGTTAAACATGTGCATGATATTGCTTTACAATTTTCTGTATAATCTAAAATATGCCCGAAATCAAACCTAACTTTATTTAAACCTTTTTGATCAAAATCTTTAAATAAAGCACTTATTTTATTTTCATTTGTTTTGTCAATATTAATTCTTATTGTAATTTTTATGTCATAATTTTGAAGTATTTTTATATTTTCACAAATTTTTTCATAGGTTCCAACATTTCCCTCAAGAACCCTACGTGTATCATGTATTTCTTTTGGTCCATCAATGGTTACTTGTATACCAGATATTTTATACTCTACAAATTTTTTTGCAATCTCATCATCAATCAAATAAGCATTGGAAATTATATATGCAGTATAAGGAATATTATATTCCTCACATATCTTTAAAAATTCTTTTGAAAGATTTTCAATAACATCAAAAGCCATTAATGGCTCTCCGCCAAACCACAATACATCCATTGATTTACAAGTTTTTATATTGTTTCTTACAAATTCAACGAGCCTTTTTTGATTTTTCTCTGTCATCTTGCCATGCTTTCGAGATTCAAAGCAATAAGGACATCGAAAAATACAATCCATTGTAGGACAAATCGTTAAAGACAAATTCAAATTATCGAATTGCATGCATTTATAATTGTATTTCATAATATCAAGTTCGTCATCTTCATCAATAACCATTCCTTGATCTTTCAAACTTAAGATAACTTCTGACATTTTATTTTCTTTAATATTCTTCATTGCTTTCTTGTATTCAACTGGATTAAGTTCAATGATAGAATTATTTAATGTGTTATATATGATAAAATTTTCATTATTTTTTGTTATTATATTGAATTTTGATTGAATCATAAAATATCCTCATTTATAAAGATAAAGATTGGAAATGTCGGGTGTACATTTCCAATCTTCATAATTAGTTAGCTTTGCAGCGTTGATTTGAGCAGTGACAACTTGTCGATCTTTCTTTATCTTTTTGTTCAAAATGTTTTGTGTTTGTTGTTTTAAGTAAAACTCTCATAGTACACCTCCAAAAGATAGGATAGGCATCACACCCATTTTTGCCAATCTTGTTGAATCTCTCTTCAACAAGTATATTTTATCACTAAATACAATATATGTCAACATTGTATCAGATCAAATCTTGACAACTCAAACTCCTTAGATTATACTATCAATGTAATAGGAGGTGTTTTATGTTAGAAGTAAGAAATTTATCTGTTTCCACACTTTCTGGAAGAAAAATTTTAGAGAATGTTAACTTCATTGCCAATGATGGTGATAAAATTGCAATTATCGGTGAAGAAGGCAACGGCAAAACAACTTTGCTGAAAGCAATAGTAAATAAAAACGCATTGACAAAATCTTTTATTGTAAGCGGAACTATTAAAACAGACTCTGACAATATTGGATATCTTGAACAAATTCTTGATCCCGCTTGGAACAATTTAACAGCACTAGATTATATTTTGCAACAATCACCAGATTCTGAACCTGATTATGAAATTTACAACGAATTTGGAACCATATCTCAACTTGCAAGTCAATTTGGTTTAAAAGAAGATTTTTTTGATGGAGTTCAAAAAATAGGAACCTTGTCTGGTGGTGAAAAAGTTAAACTCCAACTTGTAAAATTAATGTATAAAAAACCAACATTAATTTTGATGGACGAACCAACAAACGATTTAGACATCTCTACTTTAGAATTTTTGGAAGACTTTATCAACAAGAAAAAATGTCCAATAATATATGTTTCTCACGATGAAACATTGCTCGAACACACTGCAAACCATATTCTCCACTTGGAACAAATTAAAAGAAAAACACAACCTAGAGTTACATTTGCACCAGTTGGTTACACCGAATATGTAAAAACAAGAATAGCTGCTTTTGAAAAACAAGATCAAATTGCAACTCAAGAACAAGCAGAAAGAAAAGAACAATTAAGAATCACAAACGAAATTAAAGGAAGAATTCAACAAGCAAACCCTGGAAGAACAAACTCAATGAGAGCTGTTCTTGCAAGAGAAGCTCGTTGGGAACGAACAAAAGTAACCGAGCACACAGAATCTGAAGACAGCATTAAAGTTCAGTTTCTTAACGACGAAACAATTCCTAACCAAAAAATCGTTTTAGACTTGTCAATGCCTAAGCTTTCAATTGGTGGACATGTTCTCGCAAAAGATATTGAATTAAACATCGTTGGTCCTAAAAAAGTTGTTATCGTTGGTAACAATGGATGTGGAAAAAGCACATTGTTAAAACACATAGTTAATTTTTACAACACTCACGATGTTAGCGGAATCAGATTTTCATATATGCCACAAAACTATGATGACTTTTTGGATCCAAATGAAACACCATTGGATTTCTTGTGTGAAGAAGCAGGCAAAGAAGAAAAAGAAATGATCAGGCAAACTTTGGGAAGATTGAAGTTTACGTCTGACGAAATGACAACCGAGATCGGAAGATTGTCAGGCGGTCAACGAGCAAAAATCTATTTAACAAAACTTATGTTAAGCGACAGCAACGTTTTAATCTTGGATGAGCCAACAAGAAACCTTAGTCCTTTGTCCAACCCTGTAGTTAGAAGTTTGTTCAAATCATATGGCGGAGCAATAATAAGTGTATCTCACGACAGAAAGTTTATTTCAGAAGTTTTTGATAAAGCTTATGAATTAAGTGATGATGGCTTAAAAGATGCCGATTATTTATTGGATAAAAATAAATCATCAGGCTATGAAAAAGAATAACTAAAAATTTCACATGAAAAAAGAGCAGATGTTTCTGCTCTTTTATTTTGTTAACCTTCAACTTTTTCAGTTTGTGGTTCTTCTTTCTTTTCGGTGATTTTTTCTTGTTTATCTTTCTTTGGAACAATTGCCAAAATTGTGAACACTGCATATGTTACAATTTTTCCAATGTTAACAAAGAAAGTGCACCAACGATAGAATTCATATGCACCAGATGAATATGATGTTCCGCTCATTCCAAAGCAATTGCTATAAATTGCAAGGAATGCTGAAATACAAGCGAAAATTACTGTTACAAAAAGTGCAAGTTTTGCTTGTTTTTTCACTTCTTCATCTTCTTCTTTCACAAAAACATAGCCACCAACAAGTGCAAATGCAATATATGAAAGATATGCAGAAATCCAAACAAAAAGTTTTTTCCATGTGCTGTTAATCTTTCCGTTCATAATATCTAAATCTCCTTTTTCAAAACTATTTTTATTATATGCATTTGCACGAAATTTGTCAATATTTAATGGCACAAACATTAATTTGAAAAGTTAAATATAAATAAAATCATGATGCAAAACATTCATGCAAAAATTAAGCTGAATAGTGTCAACAATTTATAAAAACATTGACAAACACACATAATCTTTTTATAATCTTTTTATAAAGGAAGAAATAAGTTTGAAAAGAATCTATCTTGACAATTCTGCAACAACCAAACCAGCAAAAAAGGTTTTAAAAGCAATGAAACCTTATTTTTACCAAGTGTTTGGAAATGAAAGCAGTTCACACTCTTTTGGACGTGATGCAAGTGTTGCAGTTGAAAAAGCAAGAGCACAAGTTGCGAAAACAATCAATGCAAACACTTCAAACATCTATTTCACTTCTTCTGGAAGCGAATCAAACTCTTTTGCAATTGTTGGTCTTGCAAAAGCAAACCAAGAAAAAGGCAAACACATTATCACAAGCAAAATTGAACATGATTCAATTTTAAATGCTTGCAAATTTCTTGAAGAAGAAGGTTTCACTGTCACCTATCTTGCACCAAACAATCTTGGTGAAATTGAACCAGAAACTCTTGAAAAAGCAATGACAACCGACACAATTTTGGTTTCAATCATGACCGTTAACAACGAAATTGGAACAATAAATAACATTAAAGAACTTGCTCGCATTGCACATTCTCATGGTGCACTTTTCCACACTGATGCTGTTCAAGCCTATGGCATTTTAAATCTTGACACAAAAGAACTTGATGTTGATGCTCTTTCTGTATCAGGACACAAAATTTACGGTCCTAAAGGCTCTGCATTTTTGTTTGTTAAAGGTTCTATAAAGATTAAAAACATCATCTTCGGTGGAAATCAAGAATTCGGAAAACGTGGCGGAACAGCAAACACCGCTTGCATTGTCGGGCTTGGTGAAGCAGCAGAAATTGCATCACAAAACATCGAGAAAAACACAAAAATTCTTGCAACTCTTCGCACCTATTTGATTGAAAAATTGAAAGAAAATTTCGGTGACAAAATCATCATTAATGGAAACCAGAAAAATTGCACACCGGCAATTGTGAGTGTGTCGTTTAAAAATGTTGATGCAAACATTGTTCTCATTTCTCTTGACCGAAACGGAATTGCGGTTTCTCGTGGTTCTGCATGCACCGCCGGAAGCAGTGAGCCAAGCTATGTTATTTCTGCAATTGGAAAAGAAGAATATGCATCTAAAACTGTTCGCTTTTCGCTTTCAGTTCATACAACAAAAAAAGAAATTGACAAAGCGATTTTCGAACTTAAAAAAATTGTAAAATAGAAGGATAAAAATGAAAAAGAAAGAAACCATTGTTGTTGGAATGAGCGGTGGTGTTGACAGCAGCATTGTTGCCCTTAAACTTAAAAAACAAGGCTATAATGTTATTGGGCTTTTCATGAAAAACTGGGAAGAAAACACCGACACTGGACACTGCACAAGCGAACAAGACTTTGAAGATGTTAAAAAGGTTTGCACCAAACTTGACATTCCATATTATTCAGTAAACTTTTCAAAAGAATATATGGACAGAGTGTTTTCCTATTTCCTTGACGAATATAAAAAAGGAAGAACCCCAAACCCAGACGTTCTTTGCAATCGTGAAATTAAGTTTGGACCATTTCTTGAATATGCAAAAAGCCTTGGCGCAGACTATATTGCAACTGGGCACTATGCACAAGTTGAAAGAAAAAATGGTCTTGTATATTTGAAAAAAGCAGTTGATGACAACAAAGACCAAACCTATTTTTTAAACCAATTAAATCAAGACCAACTTGGCTTTACTCTATTCCCTATTGGCGACATGAAAAAACCAGACCTTCGTGCACTTGCTGAAAAATATGACCTTTCAACAGCACACAAAAAAGACAGCACCGGCATTTGCTTTATTGGTGAAAGAAACTTTAAAAACTTTTTGAAAGAATTTTTGCCTGCAAAACCTGGAAAAATTGTAGATATTGACACTGGAAATGAAATTGGAACTCATGACGGGCTTATGTATTATACAATTGGTCAACGTCGTGGCCTTGGAATTGGTGGTGGATTCAGTGAAAATAACGGACGTTGGTTTGTTGTTAAAAAAGACATTGAAAAAAACATTCTATATGTTTGTTGCGGTCTTGAAGATTGCCTTTACTCTTCTGGACTTATAACTTATAAAGTAAACTGGATTCCAAAAGAGCCAGACAAAAAAGAATTTGATTGCACAGCAAAATTCCGCTATCGCCAACCAGACCAAAAAGTTCATGTAAAAATTGAAGCAGACAAAATAATCGTAACTTTTGCTGAAAAACAAAAAGCAATAACCGAAGGTCAATGGGTTGTTTTCTATGATGGTGAATATTGCCTTGGTGGCGGAATCATTGAAGAAAAGTTTTAACTTTTCCTAGCAAGCTAAAAAGAAAAAATATGCAAACAAAAACAGCGAATTTCTTCGCTGTTTTTTATATATTTCAAAATAAATGACTGTCTGGGGAATTTTGCTAATTTTGACATATAGGTGTGAAGGTTACCCTAAAACTAAAAGAGTGGTTTTTCCATATTGCATGGTATCTCAATCCCTAACAATTTCAACACTGTTGGCGCAACATTTGCAAGTTTGCCGTTTGAAATAAGTTTCGCATTTTTATGCTTATCTGAAACAAGCCAAAGTGGAACAGGGTTTGTTGAGTGTGCAGTTGAAACTTTACCATTTGGCAAAATCATTTCTTCTGCGTTTCCATGGTCGGCAGTTATAATTGCATCTCCACCGCATTCAAGTGTGGTTTTTGCAATTTCATAGGCACATTCGTCAACAATCTTGATGCACTTTTTAACCGCTTCAAGGTCGCCAGTGTGACCAATCATGTCTGGGTTTGAAAGGTTCACAAGAACAAAATCATATTTTTTACTTTTCACCGCATCACACACAGCTTTTGTAATTTCTTTTGCACGCATTTCTGGAAATTCTGCAAAGTTTTGAACATCGATAGTGTCAATAAGTTTGCGGTCTTCGCCTGGATATGGTTCTTCAATTCCACCATTAAAGAAAAATGTTACATGTGCATATTTTGTTGTTTCACTTGTGTGGAATTGTTTCATTTTGTGATCTGAAATGATTCTTGACAAATTGTCTTCAACTTTTTCAGGTGGAAAAGCAACATCAACATTCACAAAATTATCTGCATATTCGGTCATTGTAACAAAGCATAAGTCATTATATTTTTTTGTTTTAAATCCATCAAATGCATCTTGTGTGATCGCATCAGTGATTTCTCTTGGTCGGTCGGTTCTATAGTTAAAGAAAATAACCGAATCGCCATCACAAATTTTGCCATTTTCATTTACAACAGTTGGCAAAACGAACTCGTCGGTGTGACCGTTTTCATAGTTCCACAAAAGAGCCTTTTCTGGGTCTGAGATTTTGTTTTCACCTTTGCCATAAACATAAAGGTCATATGCCTTTTCAACACGGTCATAACGTTTTTCTCGGTCCATTGCATAAACTCTTCCACAAACGTCTGCAATTTCAGCCTTGCCATTTGTTGCCTCAAGCAAACTTTTCATAAAACCAGCACCACTTTGAGGGTCGGTGTCACGTCCATCTGAAATAAAGTGAATATAAATCTTTTTAACTCCACTATTATGAGCAATATCAACAAGAGCTTCAAGGTGACTAAGGTGTGAGTGAACCCCACCAGTTGAACAAAGTCCCAAGAAATGGAGAGCACTATTGTTGTTTTTTGCATGCTCAATTGCCTTCACAATTGCCTTATTATCTTTTAAAGTGTTCTTTTCAATTTCTTTATTGATTTTCATCATGTCTTGATAAAGAACTCTTCCAGCACCAAGATTAAGGTGTCCAACCTCACTGTTTCCCATTTGTCCAGGGGTCAAGCCAACCGCTTCCCCACTTGCGCCAATAAGTGTGTGTGGATATTTATTTAATTTATCAAGATTTGGAGTTCCTTGAAGAGCAATTGCATTGCCTTCGGTTTTTTCAGAATATCCAAACCCGTCCATAATTACAAGTGTAACCATTTTATCTCTCCTTTTTGCATATAAATTTTAGCATTTTCACATTTTCAAGTCAAAGAATTTCACCAAACAATTCTTTCATTCAATTGAAATTTTAGTCTAACATTGCTATAATAAGAAAGCTTTAAGGAGAAAAAAGATGAATATTGTTCTTGTAGAACCAGAAATTCCACAAAATGCCGGAAACATTGTCCGCACTTGTGCCGCAACTGGTTGCAATTTATATATGGTTAAACCACTTGGTTTTGAACTTTCAGAAAAACACTATAAACGTGCAGGTCTTGATTATTTCGATTTTGCAAATGTTTTTGTTGTCGACAGTTTTGATGAGTTATATGAGAAAAACAAAGACAAGCAATTTTTCTTTGCAAGCACAAAAAGCAAAAAAACCTATGCTGAAGTTTCTTATCCGGAAGACTGTTTCATTGTTTTTGGAAAAGAATCATATGGTCTTAAAGAAACTCTTTTAAAAGCTCACTATGAAGATTGTATTCGAATTCCAATGAAAAGCGAACGAAGATCTCTCAATCTCTCAAACTCTGTTGCAATCATTGTCTATGAAGCACTTCGTCAACAAGGATTTTGCGGGCTTCAAACAGAAGGCAAACTTACTGGAAGAAAAGAGAGCTAAAATAAGAAAATGTCAATTTTTCATCATTTTCAATCATGTTTTTGCATTTTTTGCAGTTTTTGAATATATTACACTAATACAAGTGAAAAATATTCATAAAAAATGCAAAATCAATCAATTTAAATATAAATTCAATAAAAAAACACACAAATCAATGTTTGTGTGTTTTTATTTTATTCATTTCCAGGTTCCGGATCCGTATTTTCACTTTGCTTTTTGAACTTGGCAAATTTCGCCATCATTTTTGCATTTCTCTTTTTTCTGAAATCATCATATTCTTCATTTGTGATAGATTCAGTTGCATCTTTTTCAGGTGCATAGAACTCTTCGCCTATAAACTCGCCCGCAAAATCATTTTCCCACTTTAATTTCTTGATAGTGTTAAGATCGCCTGAAATTTCAAACTCTGAAAAGTGAGAAGCCATTTCTCTGATCAAAATTGCAGTGTTTGAATCAAGATTTGAAACATCAAGTTTTTCTTCTGACAATGCTTTAAACGTAAGGTCACTAACAAGCTTTTTGTCATAATGTTGCAATCTCACGTTATCATCAATTTTATTTGAAACATAAGTTTCAACATCTTCTTTTGATGGGTGTTTAACAATCGAGCAAACATAATCATCTGGAACAAGCAAAGAAATTTTGTCACCATTAAGATTTCTATAGCAAAGAGCATATTGCTCAGTTCCAAGAACACGTTGTGAATATTTCTCATAAAGTTCATTGTTATTTTCACGATCTTTATAAAGAAATCTTATTTCAACAACCTTTCTATCATCATCTGGAGCAAGTTTCTCAAAGAAAACTTTGAAAGGCTCTGGATCAGCCTTCACAAACTTTTTATATTTTGGCAAAATTCTTGCATAATATAAAAGCATTTGAAAGCGATCTCTTGGTTGAATGTTATATTTCTTTATCGCACGAATTGCATGTTGTTTGAAATAGTCATAAAGAAGTTGACCTTCAAGTGGTTTATCATTTTTTGCAACACGAACAACTTTGTTGTTCTCATCGCCAGACTCAACAAGATATGGCGCATATGCTTTTTGAATCACATCTTTATCAGCATAATCATCGCTTGTTTTATATTCCCATTCAGTAAGTCCACCACGACGTTGTTCTTCAATTTTATATTGAAGAGACTTTGAGCTTATCATTCTCTCAGCCATAACAATTTCAGACTCAGTTCCAATGTTTGTTCCATTCATGAATGGATCATAATCATTTAGCATGCGAACAAATTTTCCTTCTTTAACCGAACCGAGAGTATATGACAAAATAAATCCAATTTTATCACGTTTTGTTCGTGGAATGCTTGCGATTCTGCGGCGAAGCTCTTCTTCATCTTTCGCAAGAACCGAAACAACTTTTGCCATTTCATAACCTTGCCCAGTGTGTCCCATTTTAACAGCGGCAATATAACAATTAAGTGGCTCACGAATGCCTTTTCTTCTTATAGTGTTAATTTGTCCACGATAGTTCAAAACAACACTATATTCTTTGTCTTTGCTTTCTTTAACATCACGTTTTGGTTCCATATCTTTCCTCTATTAAATATATAATATCACATTATCAAATCAATTTCAATAGTAAAAAAGTCATATTTTGCCAAAAGCCACACATAAAACACAAAAGTAATTTAAATTGATTAGACATGAATTAAAATTTAAAGAAAAACATACAATTTTCTTAAACAATTGAAAAAATTTTTTCAATGTTGTATAATTGTTCGTGTTGGAAGCGTATCAAAGCGGTCGCAATGAGCCGCACTCGAAATGCGGTTGTCGGAGTAATCCGGCACGTGGGTTCGAATCCCACCGCTTCCGCCAAAAAAAAAGGCAGCATAAATGTGCTGCTATTTTTTATTGAATAAAATTTACTTATGTTATTGTTTTAAAAATATGCATAAAAAAAGCAAGCTTTTCGAACTCGCTTTTTTCTTATTTTGTTTTTTTAACCTTTTTGCTGATTTTAGTTTCGCCTTCAAGCGGACGATAATATTTTATTTCTTTTCCAAGTTTTTTAGCATAAGATATTTGATTTTTTGTTGACTCTCCAATATAGCCATCAACATTCAAAACATAAATTCCATCACTAAGCTCAATCTTTTTCATGTGACATGCAAAAATGTTTTCAAGCTCTGTAATGTCATCTTTATGTTTCTTTTCATAGTTAATTGGTGTTAAAACACAAATTCCTTCTTCAGCTTCAAGTTTGCTTGAAACTTCTTTCATTTGATTTTCAAATTTCATGCTTCCGCAAATGGTGTAAACTTTCATTTTTTCTATCTCCCGAAATTATTATATCATATATAACAAATTTTTCAAAATCAAATTTGCATGTTTATAAATTCTCCACCAGAATTAAATTTTAATTTTATATTTGTAAAATCTGCAATATATTTCATACATTTTATACAAATGTAAAATCATTTTTAATTTTTTGGATAATTTTGAGCTTTCAGTAAAAAACGGAACTATTTTAAAAACCAGACACTTATTCGAATTAGTCAAAATATCATCTTTGCCGACATCAAAATTAAAAAAAACTTTTACATCTGAAGTCTGTAAAAAAATAGCAATATTGCTGACAGATGTTTCACATGAAACAATTTTAATAAGCAATGATTTTTTAATACTAAGAGTTTCTGACAATTTAATTTTAAACAATGAATCTGATAAAGATATTGTTAAAGATTTTTCTATTCTAAAGAACAGCATATTAAAGAAGATGTCCTCTTTTTCTTATAGCAAAGAAAGCAGAGAAAAAGAGAACACTTATTTATGCTGGATTGATATGATTTTGCAAAAAGTTATTGTCAAGGAACTTTCTGTAACAAATTTTATTCAAATTTGCGAACAGATATTTTCTTTAACTACTCATACAGTTTATCTCTATTGGAAAATATTAAATTCAATAAACTACCTTCTTTTGCAAAGGGATTACAGTGCGCATGCTAATTTAAGAAAATACAAAACGGAAATAGAAAAAATAATTGAACAAAAATATATTAATGCCCAAATAAGCATTGATGAATTAAAAAATTTATTACTTACAACTTTGGCAAAACAGCAAATATCAAAAGAAGATTATTACTATTTGTTTGATATGATGGATATTATCGTACACAGCAGCTGCGAAAATAAATTATTTTGCTTAAATCTATGTGAATACCTGCTGTACAACAATACCAAACGTTTTATTTTTAATTACAGATTTATTCGAAAATATTTTATCGATATATTTCTTTCATGGCCAAAGGAAAAAGATACTTTACCAATCAAAGAGAAAGAATTGCACATTTTGATTAATCTTTTACATACGGATGTGTTTTTTTGTTTCGACAGGCACAGGATTGTCAGAGCAATCTTATATATACTTAAATCTATAAACAATAATACCTGTCGATTAACTCATGGAAACTTTTATAAGTACTGCGAAATTATAGATTACATTATGGCAAAAAATCCGGATTTATGTTTTCCGAACATCATTGATTTTTTATCCGCCAATAATGATAATAAACAAAAAATAGCAAAAAGATTTAAGCTGACTAAAATTTAGGATAAAAAAAATTTAAATACACCGTTTATCATTTACCAATACAAAAACTTCCAAATATATTATTAAGAATTTCATCGACTTCCACTACTCCTGTTATTTTACCGATAGCACGGCAAGCCAATCTGATATCCTCTGCAGATAGCTCAATTTCTTTATCCAATGAAAATTCTTCCAAGAAAGAACAACATTCTTCCAAAGCCTGACGATAACGCAGACGGGTTATCAAACATCCCGAAGCTGAAGTAAAACGCTCTTTTATTATATCCAGAAGTTTATTTCCCAAATTTTCCAGGCCATTGTTATATTTAGCAGAAAGCAACAAATGTTTTTTGGACATAATATTATTCTTTTGCTGTTCAGAAAGTTTATCCATTTTATTTGCAACATAAATAACTTTTTCTTCATAAGAAAGTAAGTATCCAAAGTCCGGTTTTAAAGCTGCCGCGGCATCATACAAAGCAATAACAATATCGGCTTCGTCAATTTTTTTGAATGCTATTTCTATCCCTTGTTTTTCGATTGGATTTTCCGTTTTTCTAATCCCGGCAGTATCCGTAATAACAACAGGGTAACCCCCAATATCCAAATTGATATCAATAGCATCGCGCGTTGTGCCGGCAATATCAGAAACAATAACGGCATTTCTTTTAACCAGAGCGTTTATCAGGCTGGATTTTCCGGCATTAGCCTCTCCTGAAATAACAATTTTAAATCCGTTTTTGAGCCGTTCATTGACAGTATTGCCGTCTAAATGTTCCTTAATATCTTTTTTAACTTTAAATACAGTGTTTAAAATATCTTCATATAATTCTTCAGGAATGTCTTCTTCAGGAAAATCAATATACGCTTCCAAATATGACAAAACTTTAACCAATTCGCTGCGCCATGACGAATATAAATTTTTAAGATTGCCTTCCATTTGCTGTAAAGCATATTTTTGCTGTTCAGA
>ENA-ORNF01000133-ORNF01000133.1-human-gut-metagenome-genome-assembly--contig:-NODE-133-length-71018-cov-5.706439_pt1 | contig 71018 bp, 54 predicted proteins | sample MGYA00242110_ERZ509012 | MGnify/ENA primary metagenome ERZ509012 (study PRJEB26280, sample SAMEA2338714) | human gut metagenome | biome: human gut; feature: human-associated habitat; material: faeces... | reverse complement strand
ATCCAGCGTCTTATGCTGGTTCTTCATCTTTTTGTAAATACTGAAAAAGTGCTTTGCCCGCCCATCGATCTGCGCCGGAATTCCGGCTTCGTGAATATGTTTTTTTACCTCTTTTATATATGCTAGAAACATATTCTTCCCCACCTCATTTATATGACAACCAGCATCTGTGTAAAGCAAAATATCACCATATTCCATTTGTTGTAAGCATTGAAGTAAAATCTGGGGTTTCCAAATCCAATATCCAAACCCTCGCACTTCCTGTTTTAATAGATCCGCAGCCTCTTGCCGGAAAAAGGCAGATAGATTTTTTTCCGTATTACATTCGACACGATAAAACCAACCAGTCTCCTCAGCCTGAGCTCTCAAACGAGATAAAGAAGACAAATAACTGGAATTACCAAATGAGCATAAAAATATCCGATCCATACTAATCTTACTTATCTAATATAGTTTTTTCACCCCACAAGCTCCTGATATATTTCCATTTGCCATACAAAAATAATGGAAGAAAATAGAAAAGATGAAAAAGTTGATTTCTATATCAAGTTAATTAATAGTATGGCTGAACTTAAAACTGCTGAAAAAGAGTTTAAAGTTAAAGCAGAAAAACTTTTAGAAAAAATCAAAACTTTAGAAAGTGTTGAATAATGAAAATTACAATTGATAGAAGTATTCTATCTCAATTGCCTGAATTTAATATCATAGCTCTGTCAATGGATGTTACATACGAAGAAAATAATATTTTTGTTGAAGAACTAATAAAAAAGACAGAGAAAAAAATATCTGAGGAGTATTCATTAGAGGAAGTCTTGAATATTCCTCTTATTAAAGAGGGCCGAGATGGTTATAAAAAACTCAAAAAAGATCCGTCAAGATATAGACTTGCTTGTGAATCACTTCTTAGAAGACTTGTTAAAGGAAATGAACTATATCGAATTAATAATTTAGTAGATGTAGGTAACATTTTATCAATAGAATGCAAAAGAAGTGTAGCAGTTCTAGATTATGAAAAAATAAAGGGCGATGTAAAAGTTAGACTAGGAAAAAGTACTGACATATATGAAGGAATTGGACGTGGAATAATTAACATTGAAAATATACCTTTATACGAAGATAGCATTGGGCCATTTGGTTCAACAACTTCAGATACAATAAGAACGTCAGTAACTAAAGATACAAAAAAAATACTACTATTTGTAGTATGCTTTGGAAAAGATAATATTGAAGAAAATAAGCAAATGGCAATAGATTTATATACTAATTATTGTCATGCGAGAAATATTACATTTGTTGATGTAAAGAAGGAATAAATTATGAATGAAACAAATAATTTTATAAAAGAAAAAATGACAAGTGATTTGCGTGAAGGAGTGGTAAGTGAAATTGTAACTCGATTTCCACCTGAACCCAACGCTTATCTACACATAGGCCATGCAAGAGCTATAATAACTAATTTTGAATTAGCTAAAATGTTTGGCGGACATACAAATTTACGTTTTGATGATACTAACCCAGCTAAAGAAGATGCTGAATTTGTTGAAGGCATTAAATATGATATAGAGTGGTTAGGATATCATCCTCAAAACATTTTCTTTGGAAGTGATTACTTCGATAGAACATATGATTTAGCTGTTAAACTAATTAAAAAGGGTTTAGCGTATGTTTGTGACTTATCTCAAGAAGAAATAACAAAATATCGTGGTGATTTTAATACTCCAGGTAAAGAAAGCCCATATAGAAATCGAAGTATAGAAGAAAACTTAGAATTATTTGAAAATATGCGTAAAGGTATGTATGCAGATGGAGAAAAAGTTCTTCGTGCAAAAATAGATATGGCTAGTCCAAACATAAACATGCGTGATCCAGTTTTATATCGTATTTTAAAGATTAAACATCATCGTCAAGGTGATAAATGGTGCATCTATCCAATGTATGATTTCGCTCATCCAATTCAAGATTCAATTGAAGGCATCACACATTCATTATGTAGTATTGAATTTGATAATCATCGTCCTTTATATGATTGGGTAATAGAAAAATGTGAAATGGAACATGTTCCACATCAATACGAATTTGGCCGCTTAAATATTACTAATACAATAATGAGTAAAAGATATTTAAAAGCTCTAGTTGACAATGGCAAAGTAAAAGGATATGATGATCCAAGGATGCCAACTCTAGCAGGTTTAAGACGTCGTGGATATACACCAGAAGCTATTAAGAATTTTATAATTGGTGCAGGTTTATCACGTACAAATATAACTGTTGAAGGAGATCGCTTAGAATACTATATTAGAGAAGATTTAAAATTAAAAACTAATCGTATTATGGCTGTAAAAAATCCTTTAAAGGTTACGATTACTAATTATGAAGATGGAAAAATAGAGTACGTAGATGCTGAAAACAATACAGAAAATGAAGAATTAGGAACTAGAAAAGTTGCATTCTCAAAACATATATACATTGATCGTGATGATTTTATGCTTGAAAAGCCAAACAAACATTACAAGAGATTAGCACTTGGAATAGAAGTTAGATTATATCATGCATATTTTATAAAAGCTAATGATGTAGTATATGATAAAGATGGAAACATCATTGAAGTATTATGTACATATGATCCAAACACAAAAAGTGGTACTGGATTTAATGAACGTAAACCAAATGGTACTATTCAATTTGTTGAGTGCCAAACTGCAAGAAAAGCTTCATTTAATTTGTTTGAACCATTAATCACTGATGATGATTCTACAAAAGATATATGCGAGAGGGTTAATCAAAATTCATGGAATGTCATGAATGGTTATGTAGAAAATTTCAAACAAAGTTTTATCCCATTAGAGAAATATCAATTTATTCGTGATGGATATTATGTTGTAGATTACGATTCAACAGATGAAAATTTAGTATTTAATTGTATAGTTGGATTGAAATCATCTATTAAATAATTCTGGAGGAGAAAATGGAAGGTCTAAATCATGAACAAATGCAAGCAATAGAGAATGTTAATGGCCCAGTAATAGTATTTGCTGGTGCAGGAAGTGGTAAAACAAGAACTCTTACTTATCGAGTAGCATACATGATTACGTACTTCAACATTTCTCCTTTTAATATACTTGCAATAACATTTACTAATAAAGCAACAAATGAAATGAAAGAAAGATTAACTAGATTTTTGGACATAGATACAAAACATCTAACTATTTGTACATTTCATTCATTGTGTGCAAATATTCTTAGAAAAGAAATAACATTATTAGGATACAAAAAGGATTTTTCAATAGTTGATGAAGAAGATCAATTAAAGGTAATCTGTGAAGCGATTAAAGAACTAAAAGCAGAAAAATCAAAGGCAAAAACATATCAAAAGAAAATTAATTACAATAAATGTTTTATGACTGAACCAATTGATGCAGATGATCCAATGCTTCATAAAGTATATATCGAATATGAAAAAATAATGTTTGAACAAAATCTATTAGACTTTGAAGATTTATTAATAAAAGTTTATGAATTATTCAAAAAACATCCTGATATACTAGAAAAATATCAAAATAAATATAAATATATATTAGTTGATGAATTTCAAGATACAAACATTATACAATATAAAATTGTAAAAATGCTAGCCGAAAAAAATCGAAATTTATTTGTTGTTGGCGATGATGATCAAAGTATATACAGTTTCAGAGGAACAAATTACGAAAATATAAGTCTTTTCAAAGAAGATTTTCCAGAGTATAGATTATATACACTATGTAAAAACTATCGTTCAACAAGTCAAATAATTGAAGTTGCCAATCGATTAATTGCTCATAATAAAAATCGTGAGAAAAAAGAAATGACAACTGATATTGCTGGTGAAACTGATGATGTTACAGTTTTCACAGCTAGTTCAGAAAAAGAAGAAGTTGACTTTGTAATCAATAAAATTGAAACTCTAAAAGGTGTAAGCGATAAATATTCTGATTTTGCCGTATTATATCGTAGTTCAGTTTTACTTCGTAATCTTGAAATTGGATTTATTCGTAATAATATTCCTTACAAAGTATTTGGAGGAATTTCATATTTAAAACGAAAAGAAATAAAGGATATAATAGCATATTTAAAACTAATGATTAATGATGATGATATTAATAGTTTTAAACGAGTTGTTAATGTTCCTTCAAGAGGTCTTGGGGATGTAACGATTCAAACAATACTAAAAGTAAGACATGATTATAAATGTAGTGTTTTAGAAGCTATTAAAATGTCAAGTTCAATACTTCCAAAGCGAAGATTCGATATACTAAATGATTTCTATAATTTAATTAATGGATATAGTCAGAGACTAGAAAAAGAAAATCTAGTTGATTTATTTGACAAATTCATAAATGAAATTGGATATGATGAATACTTAAAAGAAACGTATGATGAAAAAGATGCAAATGAAAGAATTGCCAATTTAAATGAATTCAAGAGTATTTTATTTACCATTGAAGCAAATAATACAGGAGAATTAAAAAAAGATTTAATTAGGGCTGCATTTGATGAAGCTGTTTTATCAGATAGTTTCTTACAAAACCAAGAAGAATCTTGGGAAGGGGTAACCTTATCAACAATCCATTCTGTAAAAGGATTAGAGTTTAAATACGTTTTTATCATTGGTTTAGAAAATAATATCTTTCCTAATAAAAATAGGCTTTTAGGAAATTCAGATCTTGAAGAAGAAAGACGTATATGTTATGTAGCTATAACAAGAGCTAAAAATAAAGTGTATATGACACATTGCCATGAAAGATTGTTATATGGAACTTATTTCCATAATCCTGTATCTGATTTCATAAAGGAATCAATAGGCTATGATGATCGTAAAGAAACCTTAAATGTTGAAGAAATTAAAGAAACTCCAAAACTTGCTGATAGTGGCAAGAAAAATATTTTGCCTCCACAGTCAAGTGAAGGTGAGTATAGTGTTGGAGATACTGTAATACATAATAAGTTTGGTGAAGGAATGATAATAAGCATGAAAAATGGTATAGGTAATATTTTCTTTACTAGAGATAAAACTTCAAAAAATATCGTTTTAAACCATCCTGCTTTGAGAAAAAAATAGAGGAAAAACAATGGATCCAAAGAACAGAATAAAAGAATTAACTGAGAAATTAAATCAATACAATGAAGAATATTACATATACAATGAACCTAGTGTAAGTGACTATGAATATGATTCCCTTTTACGTGAATTAGAAAACTTAGAAAAAAGTTATCCAGAGTACGCTTTAGAAAATAGTCCTACTAAAAAAGTGGGCGATGATACAGAAGGAACATTAGATGAAGTTGTTTATGATATACCTATGCTATCACTTGCAAATGCATTTTCAGAATCTGAAATGCGTGATTTTGATAGAAGAGTAAAAAGTTATGGAGTAAATCCAACGTATATATGTGAATTAAAAATTGATGGAATTTCTAGTAGTAGTCACTTTCAAAAAGGAAAATTTTTCTTAGGAGCTACTAGAGGTAACGGGACTGTAGGGGAAAATATCACTTCCAATATGAAAACTGTAAGAAATTTGCCTCATAAATTGACAGAAGAAATAGACGTTGAAGTACGTGGCGAAGTCTATATGAAAAAGAGTGTTTTTGAACATCTAAACAAAAAAAGAGAAGATGAGGGCGAAGAACCATTTAAAAATCCTCGTAACGCTACAGGAGGCTCACTAAAGCAGCTTGATAGCAAAGTAACTAAAAGCAGAAAATTAGATTTATTTGCTTACACATTAGTTAATGCTCAAAATTATAATGTAAAAAGTCAACTAGAGGCTTTAGAATTTATCAAGCACTTAGGTTTTGAAGTAAATCCCAACTATAAGCATTGTATGTCAATAGATGAGGTTATAGATTATATAAACTATTGGAAAGATCGTCGTAAAGAATTAGATTACGAAACAGATGGAGTTGTAATTAAAGTAAATGAGTTTGCTTATCAAGATATTATTGGTATAACAACCAAGTCGCCAAGATGGGCAATAGCATATAAATTCCCAGCCTTAGAAGTAGAAACAAAATTAATAGATATAAAGTTTACAGTCGGTAGAACTGGAAACATTACCCCTAATGCCGTTTTAGAGCCAGTAATGATAGCAGGATCCCTTGTTCAAAGAGCTACTTTAAACAATGAAGACTTTGTTGTTTCTAAAGATATACGTATAGGAGATATCGTTTCAGTTCGTAAAGCTGGAGAAATTATACCTGAGGTTGTTAGAGTTATAAAAGAAAAAAGAACTGAACCTCTTCCTAAATTTAGAATGATTGAATACTGTCCTGCTTGTAATTCAAAACTAGTAAGAGCAGAAGATGAAGCAGTTCATTATTGTTTAAATAAAGAATGCCCAGGAAGGAAAAAAGCTAATATTATTTATTTTGCATCAAAAGTTGCGATGGACATCGAAACTCTTGGTGAAAAGATGGTATCAAATCTCTTTGATTTAGGATATTTAGAAAAAATAACTGATATATATAGACTAAAAGATAAAAAAGATGATCTTGAAAGAATAGAAGGATTAGGTGAAAAATCTGTATCAGTGCTTTTAGATAATATTGAAAAATCAAAAAATAACCCTTTACCAAAAGTTATAACATCACTAGGCATAAGATTTGTTGGTAGTAAGGTGTCAAAAATTTTATGTAAAAAGTTTAATAGCTTAGATGCCTTTGTAAATGCAAAGGTAGATGATTATTTAGAAATAAAAGATATTGGCATTGCTACTGCGCAAAGTTTAGTGTCATATTTCGAAGAAAATAAAGAATTAATAGAAGAATTAATATCTTTAGGAATTAATCCAATTCAAGAAAGTAATAATATAAGTAATATGTTTTCTGGCAAAACATTTGTTTTAACTGGGAAATTAGATACACTAACCAGAGAAGAAGCAACAAAGATAATCGAAGATAATGGTGGTAATGTTTCCTCAAGTGTTAGTAACAAAACTTCATTTGTTTTACTAGGAAAAGATCCTGGAAGCAAATACGAAAAAGCACTTAAACTTAATATTAAAATAATAACTGAAGAAGAGTTTATAAAAATAGTAAAAGGATGATATAAATGCAAAAATATATTGATATAAAAGGTGCAAGAGAAAATAATTTAAAAAATATAAATATAAAAATTCCCAAAGATAAATTAGTTGTTATGACAGGGTTATCAGGTTCAGGCAAAACCTCTCTTGCTTTTGACACAATATATGCTGAAGGACAAAGAAGATATGTTGAAAGCTTATCAACATATGCAAGAATGTTTTTAGATAATGTCGACAAGCCCGATGTTGATTCGATAGAAGGATTATCTCCAGCAATATCTATTGACCAAAAAACAACAAGTAAAAACCCTCGTTCTACAGTAGGAACGGTAACCGAAATATTTGATTATTTACGTTTATTATATGCACGTATAGGAAAAGCATATTGTCCTGAGCACCATGTTCAAATCACTAGTCAAACAATTACTCAAATAGTTGATAAAATATTTGAACACGCTGAAAATAGTAAGCTAATAATCTATAGTCCTATTGTTTATTCACAAAAGGGAACACATGAAAAAACCATAGACCTAATTAGGAAAAATGGCTTTAGCAAAGTACGCGTTGATGGAGAGTTAATAGATGTTTCTGAGGAAATAAAATTAGATAAAAATATTAAGCATAATATCGATATTGTTGTTGATAGAATAAAGATAAAAAGCGAATCTAAAGGAAGAATATATGCTTCTGTAGAGACAGCATTAAAATATGGTGAAGGAAAAGTAAAAATTGATATTGAAGGCGAAGAGAACATTTATAGTGAGCACTTAGCCTGTCCTTATTGTGACTTTTCAATTCCCAAATTAGAACCACGTCTATTTTCATTCAATGCTCCGTTTGGTGCATGTGATACATGTAAAGGTTTAGGTTTTTTGAAACAAATAGACTATGGTCAAATCGTACCTGATGAAACGTTGTCAATTAATAAAGGTGCCATTCGCTATTATAAGAATATCATGAATACCGAAAATATAGAGTGGCAAACATTTGATATTCTTTTAAATCATTATAATATAGATAAAAACAAACCATTTTGTGAATTAACTGATTTTGAAAAAGATGTTATTTTTCATGGTTCAAAAGAACCAATTAATTATCAAATAACAACTTCTGGAGATAATACATATCGAAAAGTAAAACACATTGAGGGGGTTGCTGATTTATTATTAAGAAGATATAGTGAAACCCAATCATCTTTTTCGAGAGAGTATTATGATTCATATTTAAAAGAAGATACTTGCCCTACATGTCATGGTAAAAGACTAAATAAAATAGCTTTAAGTGTTGTCATTAATGGCAAGAATATAATTGAGTTTACAGAAATGACAGTAAGTGAAGCGTTGGATTTTGTTAATAACCTTAACCTTAGTGAACAAGATGAAAAAATTGCTAAATTAATATTAAAAGAAATAAAAGCAAGATTAGAGTTTCTAGTCAATGTTGGTCTTGATTATCTTACATTATCGAGATCAGCAGGAACTCTTTCAGGTGGCGAATCTCAAAGAATAAGACTTGCAACACAAATTGGATCGCATCTAACTGGAGTTTTATATGTGTTAGATGAACCATCAATAGGATTGCATCAACGAGACAATGAAAAATTAATCAATACATTACAAAGTATGCGTGATTTAGGAAATACTTTAATAGTTGTTGAGCATGATGAAGAGATTATGCGCCGAAGTGATTATTTGATAGATATAGGTCCTAAAGCAGGCGTAAATGGTGGATATGTTGTCGCTGCTGGAACACCGGAAGAGGTAAGCAAAAATGAAAATAGTATCACTGGTGATTATCTATCAGGCCGAAAAAAAATTTTAGTTCCTGAAAAAAGAAGAAGTGGTAATGGTCACTTTTTAGAAATAAAGGGAGCATGCGAAAATAATTTAAAATCAATTGATGTGAAAATTAAATGTGGTTGTTTGAACTTAGTAACTGGTGTTTCAGGAAGTGGAAAATCAACACTTATTAATGGTATTTTATTAAAATACCTTATGAAAAAAATATACAAAAGTAAAGAAAATCCAGGTAAGTTCACAGAAATACTTGGTGCAGAAAACTTTGAAAGAGTAATTTCGATTGATCAATCACCAATTGGAAGAACACCTCGTAGTAATCCAGCAACTTATACAAAAGTTTTTGATGCGATTCGTGACTTATACGCAGAAACAGTAGAAGCAAAAATGCGTGGATATACAAAAGGAAGATTTTCTTTTAATGTTAAAGGTGGACGTTGTGAACGCTGCTGGGGTGATGGCGTAATTCGAATTGAGATGCATTTCTTGCCTGATGTTTATGTGGAATGTGAAGAATGTCATGGAACAAGATATAATAGTGAAACCTTAGAAGTTAAATACAAAGGAAAAAGTATAGCTGACGTTTTACAAATGACAGTTGATGAAGCTTGTGAGTTCTTTAAAAACATTCCAACAATATATCCTAAATTAGAGACTCTACAAAAAGTAGGTTTAGGATATGTAAAATTAGGTCAAAGTGCTACAACACTTTCAGGCGGAGAAGCTCAAAGAGTGAAACTAGCAAGTGAACTATACAAGAAAATAAGTTCAAAAACAATTTATTTATTAGATGAACCAACAACAGGTTTACACTCTGATGATGTGAATAGATTATTAAAAGTAATAAATTATATAGTTGATCAAGGTGCTACAGTTGTAATTATTGAACACAATTTAGATGTTATAAAATGCAGCGATTACATAATTGATTTAGGCCCTGAAGGTGGGAACAAAGGTGGTACTGTAGTAGCAACAGGTACCCCAGAAGAAGTAAGTGAAGTTAAAGAATCATATACAGGAATGTTTTTAAAAAATGTTCTTAAATAAATGATAAATAGGAAATAGAAAGAAGGAATATCATGACAAATATACGTATAAGTTCATTATTAAGTTTGTTTATAGAAATATGTTTTTCTTTTCTAATTATAAGCACAACAAGTGTGTATAATATAGGAAGTATAATATTAATAATAATAAGCATAGTTCTATCAATATTTGCTATATTTAAAAACTTTACTAAACTAGAAATAATTAGTTATAGTATGGCTATTATAGCGACGCTTTTATTGCGCAATAGAAATGAAAATTATATTCAAAGTGATTTCTATTTAGATAGTTGGTTTAAAATATTATTCACTAATAAAACAGTTTTTGTAAATGTAATAGGTAATATATTAATTTATATTCCTCTTTATATATTAATTAGGCACGAAAGTAATAGTAAATTACTAATTATATATTTCTTAATAGGAATAGTTTTTATCGAATTTATGCAGTATATACTCAAAGTAGGAGTTTTTGATATCGCCGATATCGTTTTAAACTTCTTAGGAGTTTCAATAGTACATCTATTTTTAGAGGTGAAAGAATGGCAAAAAAACAGAAGAGAAAAAATGACGAAGAGCGAAATCAAAAAATCTTAAAAGAGATTGAAGAAGAAATGAAAAAAATAATGGAAGAAAGTGGCTCACTTCCAACAGATATTTCTGATTTTGAAGATTTGATTAAAGGAAGCAAATTACAATTAATATCATCTCCTAACTATTTTCAAATCATAACATTTATTACTGTATTGTGTGCATTAACTGGTTTTATAGACTGGTTTACATATGATAAATTATTTATGGTTCCCATACTAATTGGATTTATAACAGGAATTGATTATCTTCTATGTATAATATTAGATAAGTTTTTGTATCGATTAGTTTTAAGATCTTTAGGGACAATAAAAATTGTTCCTTCAATAATAGGCTTTGTCTTAGCAGGTTTATTCTTAAAAGGAATAACATATATTAGCTTTGGTAAAGTCTTACTAGTATTCTTATGTTACAATGTTTTGAAAAAAATTGTTTCTACGATGATTAAATTTTTACCTAGAAGGAAGGTGTGATTATGTTTGATGTGGCAATTATCGGTGCTGGTCCAAGTGGTTTAACTGCAGGAATTTATGCTGCACGATTTAATCTTAAAGTAGCCATTTTTGAACATGATGCTCCTGGAGGTCAAATTACAAGAACAGAATCAATAAAGAATTATCCTGGCTTTAAAGATATAAAAGGTTATGAACTCGCAACAAATATGCTAAATCAAGCTTTAGAATTGAATGTTGAATATATACCTCAAAAAGTGGTTTCAATTGAAAAAAAAGAAAATGAATTTATTATAAAAACAAAGGAATTTGAAACTGAAGTGTATACAACTGCTAAAAGCATAATAATAGCAACCGGAACAAAAGATAAAACATTAAATATTGAATCGGAAAAGAAATTTTTCTATAAAGGAATATCATGGTGTGCTATATGTGATGGACCTTTATACAAAAATCAAGATGTATGTGTTGTTGGTGGAGGGATGAGTGCAATTTCCTCATGTCTTACACTTTCAAAGTTTGCGAGAAAAGTATATTTAGTTCATAGAAGAAATTCATTTAAAAATGAAAGCAGTGATCTAGAATTACTAAAAAAGAAAGATAATGTTGAGATATTATTAAATTCAGAAATAATCGAATTTAAAGGTATTAATGAATTAGAAGAAATAGTAATTTCTAGAAAAACTGGACTAGAAGAGTCAATAATAACTTTACCTGTAAAATGTGTCTTTGAATGTGTTGGAAAAGTCCCAAATACGGCTATTTTTAAAGGCCTAATCGATTTAAACAGTGATGGGTATATAATTACAGATGAGCAAATGAAAACTAATGTGAAAGGAATATTTGCTTGTGGAGATGTAAGAGTAAAAGACATTAGACAAATTGCCACGGCAATTAGTGATGGCGCTATCTCTGCAGTTACAGCAAATAAATATTTGAAATAATATGTCTTTTGCAAGTGAAGTAAAAAAAGAACTTACAAACGTTGAAGCAAATGATTGTTGCAAAAAAGCAGAACTATATGGAATAATTAGATACAAAGCTAATCTTGTTATTTTAAGAAATCATTTTGGAGTTCAAGTAGTAACAACCATGAGCTTTGTTGCTCGAAGGATAATGTCACTTTTTAAAAAAATATATAATGTAAAAAGTAATCTTGTGGCTATACAGAGACAAAACTTAGATTATAAAATTAAATACGTTCTTACATTTAATGAAGAAGAACAAGAATTCCTAAAAGATTTAGGAATTTTAAATAGTGACAATACAATAAACGAAGAATTTAATAGAAAAATAATTAAATGTGATCAATGCAAAGGCAGTTTGTTAAGAGGATTATTTATTTGTCAAGGATCAATTAATGATCCTAAAAGTAGCAATTATCACCTAGAGATAACAATAGAGAATAAAGAAGATATTCCATATCTTTATAAATACTTAGAAGAAGTTGGAATAAAACCCAAAACTATAAAACGCGAAAAGGGTTATGTAATTTATCTAAAAAAAGCAGAACAAATAGGTGATTTCTTAAAATTTGTTGGCGCTGTAACATCACTTTTCAAATTCGAAGATATACGAATCGAAAAAGACTATACGAATAATTTTAATAGGATAATGAATTGTGATATTCATAATGAACAAAGAGCACTTGAAAGTGCAATGAGACAACTCGAAGAAATAAAATATATAACTGAAAAAAAGGGTATAGTTAATCTTACACCAAGACTTGTTGATGCAATAATGCTGAGAACAAAATATCCAGAAAGTTCTTTAAGTGATTTAAGTGAAGTTTCTGAAGAAGAAATTGGCAGAAAAATAAGTAAATCAGGATTAAATCATTGCTTTAAAGATATTCATGAATTATACGAAAAGTTAAATGGAGGTAACAAATGAGTATTGGCGTTGATATTGTTCAAAACATTCGTTTTCAAAGTTTTCTAAATGATCAAAAAAAAATAGACAAAATTCTATCACCAGAAGAAAAAGAAATTTTCAATTCCTTTAGTTCTGAAAAAAGAAAACTAGAATACATAGCAAGTAGATTTTCAGCAAAAGAAGCATTGTTTAAAGCAACAAATGAAAAAGTTGCAATGAATCAAATATCTATATTAAATGATAAAAACGGGAAACCGTACGTAAAAAACAAAAAAGATATTGAAATTTCAATTTCCCATGAAACTGATTATTCAATAACTTTTGTTATAAAACATTAACTAGCAAGGTATAAATTCTTGCTTTTTATTTTACTCATAGTCACGATGATCTTTATATGTAAACAAAGCAGAAATAGTAATTAATCCAGCTACACCAACTAAAGAATATATAATTCTTGAAACAACAGTTGATAAATCATCAAATATGAATGCAACTAAATTGAAATCAAATATACCTATTAATAACCAATTGACAGCACCAATGATGACAATTACTAAAGCAATTTTTTGTAAAACGTTCATTAAAAATTCCTCCTTTGTATTATTATTTCCTAAAATAATAATTATTATGCAAATAATAATTAATAAACAAATTTAAAATTAATTGTAATAAATCAAATTTTTGTAACATAACATTAAGTAGTTAGAATGGAGAAATGATATGAGAAAATTATTACTATTAATGTTAACATTTGTATTGCTTTGTGCATTTGGTTGTAAACAAAAAGAAACTGAAAAAGAATTTATGGAATTAATAACACAATCGACTACGTACAAATTAGAAGGTGTTATGGAAACCAACTATATGGAAGAAACAAAACAAAGTAGTTTTTGTGTTTTATATAATTCCCCAGACGAGATAAAAATTGTCTTAACACCGGTTAATGGAAAAGATTCCCAAATAATAATTAAAAATAAAGAAGGAGTCTATGTATTAGTTCCAGCGATAAATAAGAATTTTAAAATAAAAAGTGATTGGCCAAGCAATGGAAGTTATCCGTACTTATTACAATCACTAACTAAAGATATTGCTAATACTGAAAATCCAGTAGTAACGGAAGATGAAAATACCAAAACAATTGAAACAGATACACGCTTTTATAAGGATGCTGTTGCTAATAAACAAAAAATTATTCTTGATAAAAAAACTAATTTACCTAAAGAAATTCAAATACTAGACAAACAAGGAAATATTTATATTCGAGTTGTCTTCACAAAAATCGAACTAGATAGTAAAATAGATGAAAAAGAATTTGTTGTTAATGATTCTATGACAACTATGAGAAGTAAAATCGAAGACGAAGAAATATATGGTAAAAGGGAAATCAAGTATCCATCTTATTGTCCTGAAGGATCAAAGTTAGAAAAAGAACATACAGAGGCAAGTAAAGATGGTAAAAATGTCATAAGTATAATGACATATACTGGTACAAATGATTTTACTATCGTTCAAGAATATATTAATGATCGTGAGACAATGGCGCTTTCATATGAAACAGGATATATTATTCACGTCTTAGGTCAACCTACAATTTTAAAGGAAAATGCTATAGTTACTTTATATGAAGGAATTGAGTATACAGTAGCATCAAATAACCTAACTTTAGAAGAGATGGTAAAAATATTGTCTAGCTATATGATTGCCAAAGAAGAAAAATAAATAAAAAGAATTAAAAAAACTTGATTATATCATCACTTTTTGGTATAATATTATAAGAAAGAAAAAATATCAAAAAAGGTGATTATTATGAATGATAAATTAAGAAGAAAAAAACAAGTTTCTAAAAAGGTAATTGCTTTTTGGAGTATAATGGCTGCTATAGTTGTTTTCCTTTTAGTTATGCTATTTATAAGAGTTGGACAAACTAGAGAAGTTAGTAGTTATAAAAACCTAGACATGATTACTGGCGAAGAAATGTTTATTCAAAAAGATGATAAATATTTTGTTCTTATCTATAGTTTTGAGGATAACAAAGATTTAGAATCATTTGATAAAGGAATGTATAAGTATTTAACATTCTGTCGCGATAATGGTAAACATACAAAAATATATGGACTTGTATCAACAAAAGCAAATAATAGAAAATGTTTCACAACATCTTCAGAGCAAATTGATGGGGCTAAACAATTTCCAAATGCGCTTAATGAGGGACAAAGTGATGTTCTAAAAATAAAAGATGGAAGTTTACCAATGTTACTTGTTATTGAAAATAACGAAGTGAAAGAACATAAAACAGGTGAAAATGAGATACTTTCTTATCTAAAAGATGTAATGGCTAAAAAGTAAATAATATAAAATACTAAAAAAATCTTGACAAATTGAGATTTTTTTAGTATTATTATATAGCAATTTCGGAGTAGTACTCAAGAGGCTGAAGAGGTGCCCCTGCTAAGGGTATAGATCGGGAAACTGGTGCAAGGGTTCAAATCCCTTCTACTCCGCCATTTTGAAAACAAAAGTCTTTTAATATTTTGATTATTAAAGGACTTTTTATTTTTTACTAGGAAAGTTTATTTTAAAAGTTAAAAGAAAAGGATCACTATTTAAGGTATATAGTGGTCCTTTATTGTTATCTTATATAAAAACAACGACTTAAATATCTACCTAAAAATGTTTTTTTAGTCCTTATTGATTGTTGGTTTTATTTATTGAATTTGTTAGAAAGGAATATTTTTAATTTAGATAAGTAAAATAAATTAAAATTAAATACAATGATTGAGCATAATTGATGGGCTTTTATGTTCTAAATAAAGGACAGTGTCCTAAAAAACGTACATTAAATATGATATAATGTTTTTGGGGAAGTCAAAAAGAGCATGTAAAAAAGTTTTTAAATAAAAGCTTGTGAATATAAAGAAATTGAAAATGAACTATTTGACTTAAACTATCAAAGAAAAAACGAGGTACACTAAATGTTTGATTTGAGTGAATTAAATGAAAAGCAATTAGAAGCAGTAAAAACAACGGAAGGTTATGTAAGAGTAATTGCAGGAGCTGGAAGTGGTAAAACCAAATTACTTGTCCATAGATACTCGTATTTAGTGAAAGAATGTGGAATTGATCCACATAATATTTTATGTGTGACATTTACAAACAAAGCAGCACGAGAAATGAAAAATAGAATTAAACATTTAATTGGTGAAGGGTTTGATACAAATTTGATTTGCACTTATCATAGCTTTTGTGCAAAAATTTTAAGAGAAGAATATGAAAAATTATCTTTGCCTAAAGATTTCCAAATATTTGATACATATCAGCAAAAGCAAATTTTAGATGATATATACCAAAAATACGAATTAAAATTTAATCACGCAAGTTTTGAACAAATATTAAGATATATTTCTAAAATAAAAAATGAAAATAACTATGTTGAGAAAATGGTAAATTCTGATGATGTACAAATATTATCTAAAATTTCATCAATAAATGATAATATAGTAGAAGATTATTTAAAAAAAGAAAAACTTTTATCAGCATTAGATTTTAATGATTTAATACATTTTACAATTTATCTACTAAAGATTAACAAAGAAGTTAGAGAAAAATGGCAGAATAGACTTAATTATATTCTAGTAGATGAGTTTCAAGATAGTTCTAAAATAGAAATGAAGTTAATTAATATTTTATCAGAAGTATTTAAAAATTTAATGATAGTAGGTGATCCTGACCAAAATATTTATGAATGGCGTGGTTCAGATGTAAAGCTTTTAGTTGATTTTGATAAATACTATACACCAACAAATACAATTATTCTAGATAGAAATTATCGTTCGACTCCACAAATTCTTAATTGTGCCAATTCATTAATATCAAAAAATAAACTTAGGTTAGAAAAAAATTTATATACATTAAATCAAAGAAAAGAAAATGTAGTTCATTATCATTTAAAAGATGAAGAAAGTGAAAATATTATAATAGTTCAAGAAATTAAAAGATTAATCAAAAGATATAATTACAACTATTCTGATATTGCTATACTATATAGATCTAGTTTTTTATCTAGAACGATTGAAAAAGGGCTACTAAATAACAACATTCCATATACTATTTATGGTGGAGTTAAATTCTTTCAAAGAATGGAAGTACTTGATGCTCTATCATACTTAAAACTAATTTGTTATGGTGATGATGTTGCTTTCAAAAGAATTATAAATGTTCCTAGAAGAAAAATGGGAAAAATAAAAATGAATTATTTGCAAGCTCTTCAAGAAAAAGAAAACAAATTATTATATGATATTTTAAAGGAACATATAAACGATGAAATCTTTAAAAAAACTGATGTAACAAATTTTGTTAATCTAATTGAAGAGGCCAGAAAAGAACAAAATAGAAAAACGTTGTCAAATTTAGTTTTAGATATAATAGTTAATTCAGGGTACGATAAATATTTAAAAGAATTAGGAGATGAAGAAAGATTAGATAATATTACAGAATTTAAAAGAATTGTTAATGAGTATGAAAGAAATAGTGGTGAAGAATACACACTATCGGAGTTTTTAAAAGAAATAACAATTTTATCAAATGAAGAAGTAGAAAGTGATAGCTCTCAGGTTCAATTGATGACTATCCATGCATCTAAAGGTTTGGAATTTAAAGTTGTTTTTCTCATTGGATTAATTGAAGGTATATTTCCATCATCAAAAACTATTGAGGAAAGAAAGTTAATGGGACTCGAAGAAGAAAGAAGACTTTGTTATGTTGCGATAACTAGAGCAAGAGAAAAATTATATCTTATTGACACCGAAGGTATATCGTTAAATGGAATTACGAATCTTCCGTCAAGATTTTTAAATGAGATAGAAGAAAAAAATTATGATAGAATTGGAAGCATTCCTAAATATTTAATTAATAAAGCCAATGATTATATTTCGTCTCATACTCCTTTTGATGATAAAAAAGTTAAATTAATAGGTGAAGAAATCAATCACCATATTTTTGGAAAAGGAAAAATAATAAATATTGATGAAAAGCATGGAAGCTATGAAATAAAATTTGATAATATTGCTCTACCTAGAAACATTTCAAAGGATTATTTTGAATTCAAAAAAGAAATAGAGAAAAATATTATTGAAGTAAACAATAGTATGGCAGAAAATAATAATGAAAAGGGTAATGAGTTTATAGAGGATAGTATATTTCTTGGCACAAATAAAGATGCATACGGAGATTATGATGAATATTTGGAAATCCTAATACCAAATGTTGATGATGCAAAATACGATTCAGTTGATGTAACAACCATTAATGGTATAAAACCAAAGCATGAAAATATAAATTATGGTAATTTGTGGGATGATTCAAGTGTTCCAAAGTCTGGGTGGACATGTGTTGAAGTAATTGATTTAGGAGGTTTAGTTGGTATATGTGAGATGTGCGGTAAGACAGTAATAAGATATTCTCATCATATGATTCATAAAGATTATCATGATTTATATGTTGGCTGTATTTGTGCGGGAAAGATGAGTGGTGATATGGAAGGTGCTAAAAAAAGAGAAACAGATTTTAAAAATAAAGAAAAAAGAAAAAGCACTTTTATGAGAAAAAAATGGAAGAGGTCAGTAAGAGAAAATGAATATAAACAAATAAAAGATAACCTTGTTGTCATTATTTGGAGTGATAGAAGAAGAATGTATACATATTCAACTAATGGTAATTTTTCCGGAAAATGGTTTTTAACAGTTGAACAACTTAAAAGTGAAATTTTTGATATGTATTATAATGCGTAATTTATATATAGTTACTACTTTTGTTCATTTTATGGTATAATATAAGCGGTGATTATATGACATACGTAAAAAAAGAGACTATTATTTTGATTTATAGAATACTTGTGGAATACACTGATGAAGATCATTTCTTAACTCAAGCACAACTAATAGAGAAATTAAAACAAATATATAATGTCGAAGTTGAAAGAAAATCAGTGGCTAATTCTATTATGCTTTTACAAGAATTAGACTATGACATTGTTAAGGGAGAGCATAGTGGTTACGCATTATTTTCAAGAACACTTGATAATAACGAAATCAAATTTATCAATGATGCATTATTTTCATCAAGGGTAATAAGCGGAAAACAAGCATTGGAAATATCTAATAAGCTTAATTCATTCTTGAGTAAGTATCAAAAAAAGAAATATACTTATCTTTATAAGTCTACTGATCTTAATAGAACAAATAATGAAAATGTATTTCTTAATTTGGAGATAATAGAAGAAGCAATAGAGAAAAATAAGAAAATATCATTTCAATATATAACTTATGATGAAAACTGCAAAGTAGTAACTAGATTCAATGGATTTAGATTTATCTTGTCACCATATTATTTAGTTAATAATTTTGGTAAATACTATTGCTTAGGTCATTATCGTGATAAATATAAACCACTTCAAAATTATAGATTGGAATATATGGTTGACGTGCAAATAGAGAATGAGGATTGTATTCCAATTAACGAAGTGAATGGATTAGAAAATTTTGAAATAACAAAATATCTAAATGAACATATTTATATTTTCAGTAGCAAAGTAATAAATGCTAAACTTGAAATATTAGTAAATTATGCAGTTCAATATATATACGAGTATTTTGGAAATAATGTAAAATTTTATAAGCAAGATGAAAAAACATTTGTAGAAGTAAAGTGTAGTTATGATGCATTATTTTATTGGGTATTACAATATTCTAATTGTATAAAGGTAATTGAACCCAATGAATTGATAGAAAGGCTAAAAGAGTTCTTTTATAAAGAAAATAAAAAATATAATTAATGTCCCTAAAAAAGGACACTCATTATTGTATAATAGAGTGTAAATGGAGGTTTTAATTATGTCTGATGAAGAAATTTTAATTACATATTTTGGAGGTAAACCACAATACAATTGTGGAAAACTTTACAAGATAGGCGAAATGAGAGTAGAATACTCTGGTAGTAAACTCTATAAAGTTGGAGGAGCCAGAATTGAATATTCTGGAGGAAAGCTCTATAGAATTAATGGCGAAAGAGTAGAATGGTTTGGTGGCGAGGTAAAAAAAATAGGAAATAGAAGAATCAAATAGATGGAATAATGTAAAAATGACAGGAGCAGAAAAATGATTACTAAGTTTTCACAAGAAGTTATAACTAAACTAAATTATTATGTCTATAGACTTATTGATCCAAGAAATGGTCAAACATTTTATGTTGGTAAAGGAAATGGTAATAGATTATTTGAACATGTTAAATGTACAATCGATTATTATGATGGTGCAAAAGAAACTAGCGATGATGACCCAAACAAATTGAGAATTATAAAGGAAATACTAGACGAAGGATTGGATATTATTCCCATAATTCAAAGATGGAATTTGACAGAAAAAGAGGCTTTTGAAGTTGAAGCAGCCTTAATTGATGTTTATCAAGGTTTATCAAATATTCAAAGAGGTCATCATACAGAATATGGCGTTACAAATGCTGAATCATTACAAAAAAGATTTAATCTAAAAGAATATGATGAACCTTTAGATTTTAAGTATATCATAATTAAAGTTAAATTGTGTACATTAGATGAACTACTTGCAAAATATCCATTAACAAATAGATATGAAGCAACGAGGTCTGCTTGGAAAATTAAACCAAGAAGCATAAAGGATTATCCTTATGTTTTTTCTGTAACTGATGGTGTTGTCAAAGAAGTATACAAAATAAATGAGTGGTATTTAACAGATGATGAAAAAAGATATGCTTTTAATGGAGAAATTGCAGAAAATGAAATAAGAAATAAATATGTTGAAAAAAGAATCCCAGATAAATATATTCAAAAAGGAATGGCAAATCCAGTATTGTTTTCGAAAAATCTGATATAATTATTGTTGTTATAAAATAGTATTATTTGTATATCTATTAATGTTACAAATCTCTCTTTAATTATTTTTATTATCATATTTGAATAAAATGCATAAAAATTGCTAATTAATCATATTGAGGGTAAAGATAATAATCATTTAGTAAATTTGTTTTAAAATCAATAAAATAATTAAAATTTTATAAACATAGAAATAATTATCTTTTACTATATAAAAAGTTGTAAAATAAATTCATAACACAGCATAAATGTGTTATAATTATTGTATAGTATATAAACATAAATATTTTTGAGGTGAAATTATGAGATATGCTCTAACTAATGGAATAATTTTAAATGGTAAAAAGGACATGGAACCTATAAAAGGATTAACAATAATTGTCGAGGATGGAAAGATTATCGATATTACTGATAAAGAAATCAAAGACATGAAAATTATTGACTTAAATAATAGATATGTTTTACCTGGTTTAATTAATATGCATGTACATTTACCTGGTTCTGGTATGCCTAAAGATACGAATAGGCAAAACAAAGAAAGTGTTGACAAACTTTTATCTCATAAGTTAACAAGATATATAGTTTATAAGTTATGTGCAAAATATGCCAAAATAGAACTTTTAAGTGGTGTGACAACAATAAGAACTGTTGGTGGACTTGCTGATATTGATTCTAAAATACGAGATAATATAAAGAAGGGTAAACTTGTTGGTCCAAGAATACTTGCTTCTAATATGGCTTTGTCAGTTCCCGGAGGTCATATGGCTGGAATACTCGCATACGAAGCAACTGATGAAGAAAGTGCAGTTAAGTATATCGAAAAAATCAATGAAACTCATCCAGATTTAATCAAATTAATGATAACTGGTGGAGTTTTAGATGCAAAAAAGAAAGGTGAACCTGGAGAACTAAAAATGAGCCCAGAAATAATAAAAGCAGCATGTGATAAGGCTCATGCACTAGGTTACAAAGTTGCTGCTCATGTTGAATCGACTTTAGGTGTAAAATTAGCACTAGAAAATGGTGTTGATACAATCGAACATGGTGCGAAATTAACTAGTGATATAATTAAGCTATTCAAAGATAAAAAAGCTTCCTTAATAACAACTATATCTCCTGCTGTTCCACTTGCAAAATTTGATAAAGAAATTTCCCATGCAACTGATTTAACACAATATAATGGCAATATTGTCTTCGAAGGAATTGTTTCTTCGTCAAAAGAATGTTTGAAAAATGATATCAATGTGGGATTAGGCACTGATACAGCTTGTCCTTTTGTTACTCATTATGATACATGGAGAGAACTAGCATATTTTATGAAGTATGTCCAAAATGATGCTAGAGAAGCAATATATCACGCAACTTTAGGTAATGCTATTATAGCTGGTATAGATAAAGAGACAGGAAGCATAGAAATAAATAAATCGTGTGATTTACTCATTGTTGATAAAAATCCATTAGAAGATATAACAAACTTAAGAAACCCTTATATGGTAGTTTTCAAAGGTAAAGTAATAAAACATCCAAAAGTAAAAAAAATCAAATACGTTGAACAAGAATTAGATAAGCATCTATAAAAATACTAAAAATGAGACTATTATTTAAATTAGATACGAAAGATTATTACGAAACAAAAACAAAAAGAATAAGGAATTCATCACGAGCAATAATTATTAATAACAAAAAAATTGCGATGGTTTATTCGTCTAAGTACGATTATTATAAGTTTCCTGGCGGAGGTATCGAAAAAAATGAAAGTCAAATCGAAGCTTTAATAAGAGAAACTGAAGAAGAGACAGGACTTATGATTATCAAAGAAACCATAAAAGAATATGGCTATGTTCATAGGATTCAAAGATTAACAGTAAATAAAAATGAAACTTTTATGCAAGATAACTATTACTATTTATGTAATGTAAAAGAAAATAAAGGTGCGCAAAAACTTGATGATTATGAATCAAATGAAGGCTTTATCTTAAAATATGTTTATCCTCAAGAAGCAATCAAGGCAAATAGACAAAATCAAAGCCAAGAGGTAGCAAAATTAATGATTGAAAGAGAAGCAAAAGTGTTAGAACTTTTAATCTCTGAAGGATACTTTTCCTAAAACAAAATAAAAGGAGGCTAATTATGAAGAAATGCAATACTGAAATAATGAAAGATATTAAAAAATTAGAAGAAATTAAAGAAAATTTACGAGCAAATGAGTCTCAAAATTGTACAGTTACTTATTTGCAAAAAGAAACACCAATAGATACTGGATACGACTATAAAAAAACAAGTGAGGAATTGAAAAAGTGTGATCAAGAAATCAGAAGATTAAAAACAATTCTCGCAAATGTAAATGCAACAGTAATTGTTGAAGGATTTGATATGACAATAAATGAAGCTCTTATATATCTAGCACAACTTAATGAAGATTTAAAGAGATTAAATAATTTAATAACAATTAATCCATTAAGCAGAAGATCAAGTTATGATGGAGTTCCTGAATTCACTAAGATAACATTTAATCGCGAAGAAGTTAAAAACGATTATGAAACAGTAAGGAATTTAATTCCTAAGCTACAAATGGCAATTGATCGAACAAATTTAACACACTTTACAGAGTGTTAATAATTTTCCTTTCGTTAGCATAATAATATGATAGCAAGCGCGTGTTTAAGTAGATAGTGCTTATATGGGGTAATGAGTTTATATGTGTCAATGTAAATGTTAGGTAATTAATTGAACAAGTGAAAACTTTTTTCTCGCTAACGATAAAAACTTTCACTTCAAAAAGTAAGGTTATGATGAAGTAGTAGAAGGTAGTTTAATCGCTACCTTCTATTCCTATATGGAGGGTAAAATGAACATAAATCAAAAAAGTAGATTATTAAGCAAAATATTAAGGCATAAGCCTGATCTCATTGGAATAAAATTAACAATAGATGGATGGGCAAATATAGATGAATTAATACAAGGTATAAATAAAATAACTGAGTTTGATAGAGATACATTAGAAGAAATTGTGAGAACTGATGATAAGAAAAGATATGTGCTTAATAGCGATAAGACAATGATAAGAGCTTGTCAAGGTCATAGTATAGATGTACAAATTGATTTCCCCAAAGGCACTCCTCCAGAGTATTTATATCACGGGTCAGCAGAAAAATATGCCCAAAAAATTTCTGAAGAGGGGTTGAAAGCAATGACTAGACAATATGTACATTTGTCAAGTAACTTAGAAACAGCTATAAAAGTAGCCTTAAGACGAAAAGAAATTGTGATTTATAAAATTTATAGTCATAAAATGGATATTGATGGTTATGAATTTTTCATCTCTGAAAATGGTGTATGGCTTACAAAAAGTGTTCCCGTAAAATATTTAGAGAGAATAGACAAAAAAGATATAAATATATAAATGGTGAAAAATATGGAAAAGAAAAGTTTAAAAATCAATAATATACCTCTCATATTATGGGGTGAAAAAAGTAAAAAAATAATAATAGCAGTACACGGCAATAAATCAAATAAAGAAGATTTAGTAATAAAACTACTAGCAACAAAGGCATGTAATAAAGATTATCAGGTACTAAGTTTTGACTTGCCTGGACATGGAGATAGAATTAATGATACAAATTATATATGCAATATCCAAAATTGTGTAAAAGACATTAGAAAAGTATATCAATATGCTTTAAACAACTTTGAAATCATTGATGTTTGGGCATGTAGTATGGGTGCATATTTCAGCATGGTTGCGCTTAGTGATGCTACTTTAAGAAACTGTTACTTCTTATCACCAGTAGTAGATATGTTAAGTGTAATAGAATCTTTAATGAAATATGCCAATGTAACAAAAGAAATGCTAAAAGAAAAAAAGGTAATTGAAACAAACTTTGGGGAAACACTATATTATGATTATTATGAATATGTATTAAAAAATAGAATTGAAAAATGGGAAAATAATACACATATATTATATGGTGAAAATGATAATGTTCAAAGTTATGAAATAATAAAAAATTTTTCTGAAAAGTATAGTTGTGATATTTTTTATGCAAGAAATTGTAATCATTACTTTGCGAGTCAAAATGAAATAGAAAATTATATAAATTGGTTAAATTTGGTGATTTCGTAAAAAAAGTGCTCTAAAATCAAGATGTGAGTAGAATAAATACCATTTCCGTGAATAAATAATTTATTTGATGAAAAAATGAACAAAATAAAAAAAGTGTTTATTCTTAAACAATTAATGAAATTTTGTCTCAGTTAATTCTTGATAATTTTAAAAAAATAATGTATAATAAATATGCTTTTATTTGATAATAAAACAAATAAAAAGTGACATAATACTATTGATCTTACGTATAAAAACAAAAAAGGAGAGACATGATGAAAAACACATTAATTAAAGTATTTAGTTTATTATTAGTTTTAGTTTTTGGTTTATTTTTAACTGCATGTTCTAAATACAGTGCGTTAGAAAAAGCATTTAAGAACAAAGGATATTCTGTTAACGAAACACTTGCTGAACAAAGCAAGAAAATCGAAGAAGAATTAAAAGAAAATGATAAAGATATGGTTGTTAAATTACATTTATTAACAAAAGATGGTTCTTTATCAAGTGCTTTAATAATTGAATTTAATTCAACTGAAGATATGGTTAAAGCTTATGAAGATAGCGAAACAATTAAAGGTTTTGTTAAAGATGTAAAGAACAATGAAGATGCTCAAAAAGTATATGAAGCATTGCAAGATAGCGGTTATGCAAAAGGAAATTGTTTAGTAATTCCACTATCAATTGTCCCATCAACAGTTTCTGAAATTAAGGAAATCGTTAGAAGCGTTAAATAATTAAAATAATATATGCGTAAGAAAGTAAACGAAGGTGTAAAAGCCTTCTTTTATTTATGGAAAATATAGGCTTTTAAGGAATAATATATATTATTGAAAAAGAAAAAAATATATGGTACAATTATATAAAAGAGGTGATTTACATGCTCAAAGAAATTGATCAGAAAAGTATTGTTAAGTTATATCTATGTATAATGTGTATAGCTATTTTAGTAGTTATTCTCTTAAGCTGTTTATTCAAAAAAAATAATAAAGAAAAAAAGATATTATTTTCATCTTCGATATGTTTACTTATATCAATAAATATCCTAGAAATAATTATAAACTATTATAAAGGATATGTTAGGAATTATCCATTTTTATATGATATTGTTTGTGTGAAAGATATTTTAGGAAATCTATTTATTTTTTTATTAGGAACGTATATATGTTATGAAACATCATTACTTTCAAAAAACAAGTTGATTATAGCATCAATTATATTAATGCTTACACTAGTGGCAACTATTGTGGGTTATGAAGAAGAAGTAATTGTTTTCAAAAAAAACATATATAATTACAACACATTTTTCTTTATAAGATATATACTCTTTTACATTTATGTAATTTATCAAACAATTGAAAGTATTATTAGTAAAAAAGAAATAAATAATTTAATTCCAATTTTTGTTTCTGTGATTATTATTATGTTAGCACTAATACAAGAAACAAGTAAAAAAACACCAATGATTAATTCTTTTGAAAGTATGTTAACAATTATTATATTGATTATATTTAATTTTATTTATAATAAAAAGGAGTTGATAAAATGAAAAAGAGTTTATTTATTCTAATTATAATTAGTTTCGTAGTTTTATTGTGTGGTTGTTCTAAAGATTATAAAGTTACCTTCGAAACAAACAATAATGTGGAAATAACAAATTCTAGTGTTAAAGATAATAAAATCGAAGTTGATGTTCCAACTTTGAATGGCTATGAATTTAAAGGTTGGTATTTAGATAATGACTATTTAAATAAAATAGATATTGATAACTATGTATTAACTGAAGATACAATTATTTATGGTAAGTATGAAGCGATAAAGTATACAATAAAATATAAAAACGAAGGAAGTATAGTAAATAACCCTAGTGAATACACTATAGAGACGGAAACAATAGTGCTAGAAGAACCAACTAAGCAAGGATATACATTTTTAGGTTGGTTTGAAGGGGAAACAAAAATAACGAAAATTGAAAAAGGCTCTACTGGAGATAAAGAACTTGAAGCAAAGTTCACAGAAAACATATATAAAATTTCTTATATTAATGGTTCTAATTTAGAAAATCCTGAGTATTATGGAAAGTTAGAAAATGATCTTGTTTTGAAACCTGCAGAAAAAAAAGGATATACTTTTTTAGGCTGGTTTGAAGGAGAAACTAAAATTGATGTTATATCAAAAGAAATGACAAGAGATTTAGTTTTAGAAGCAAAATATGAGATAATAACATATGAACTAGAATATATGAGCGAAGGAAGTATACCAGATAATCCTGAAAGCTATACTGTTGAAGATGGTGAAATTATTCTTTTACCATCATATAAAGAAGGATACACTTTCTTAGGTTGGTTTGAAGAAAATGAAAAGATTGAAGTTATTAATGCGTCTAATTTAAAAGATTACTTTTTAGAAGCAAGATTTGAAATAAACAAGCATATAATAAAATACTATGTTGATGAAGAAATAGTATCAACTGAGGAATTAAATTTTGGTGACAGGATATCAGAATATAAACCAGAAAAAGATGATTATAAATTCTTGGGTTGGTTTGAAAACGATGAAAAATTTACTTTAAGATATATGCCAGATAGAGATTTGATTCTTATAAGTAAATGGGAATATTCACTAAGCGTTTATAACATTAATTACAACTTAAATGGCGGATACTGGCAAAAAGACACTGACTATAAAACAAGACAAGATATGACAGATGATTTTATTAATGATTATAAAGCATATACAAAAGCTCAATCAGTGACTTTAAATACTTTCTTTGATGTTTCTTTTAACTATGGAAAACTAGAAGACTTCTTTAATGACGAAGTTTACAAAGATAAATGGCTTTGGATGAAAAATTATATAATCGATGTATGCACTAATAATAATTATATAGGCATAGAATATTTAACTAATGAAGACAATGAATATCATAATGCCTATTTAAGAAGTAATGTACATGGATTTATAAATGGTATTTATAAATCTGAATGGCCTCAAAGTTTTGATTTTTCAGAAGCAAAATATTCTGATGGTTATTATAGTTATTTGCCAGGTGATGAAGTTGAACATCCTAAAACATTTACTGTTGAGACAGAAACATTTAGTTTAGTAGCTCCAACAAAGGATTACAATACATTCTTAGGATGGTTCAACAAAGAAGGTATTGAAGTAAAAGAGATTAAGCAAGGGTCACGTAAAGATATTTATTTAGAAGCTCGATGGCTTCCAGAAGAATGTACCATTACATATGAATTAAATGGTGGTCAATGCGATAATTTGCTTACAAAATACGAAAAAGGTACAAGTCAAAGATTATATTTTGAATATCCAACTAAAGAAGGATATGCTTTTATGGGATATTACCAAAAAGAAGATTTTTCTGATAGTGAAGTATTATTTATTGAAAAAGGAAGTATTTCAAACTATAAACTATATGCCAAATGGGTTAAAGAAGAACTTGGAAGCCATAAAAGAATTTCCATATATGGAGATAGTGTTTCCACATTCGAAAATTACATTCCAAGTGACGCTACATTTTATTATCCTGTATATTCGTCTACAGTAAAAAATGCTAATAAAACTTGGTGGAAGTTAGCTTTAGAAAAAGTTGGAGCTGAACTACATACAAATATTTCGTACTCTGGATCTACTGTAAGTGGAGAGTCAAAAACTTGTGGTGAAAACAGCGAAAGAATTAAAAAGATTAGTAAGAATAACATTGCTCCAGATATCATAATTGTTTATTTAGGAATAAATGACTGTGCAGGTGGATATAGTGAGACAACGTTTAAATCATCATATGTCAATATGATTAATAAAATGAAAGAAGCATATCCAAAGGCAGATATCTTTATATGTACTTTACCATATGAAACTTGGACAGATGGTTCAAACCCTGATGGTAAGAATTATCCTGGATTAAGAGAAAAATATAATGAAATAATTAAAGATATTTCTAAAACATTAAAGGTTCAATTAATTGATATTGCTCCTTGTATCACAAGCAGTACAGAATCAATGGAAAAGAGAACTTATTTAGGTGATAATATTCATCCAAATGCATTAGGAATGGAAAAAATTGCTGATGTTGTTTCAAAATGCTTATTAGATTATTATAAATTAAACATTTGATATAAAGTGAAATTGTGATATAATATTTGGGTTACTTTTTTGAAAGGAAGATAAAATGGGCATAATTGAATTAATATTATTGGGTGTAAGCTTGTCAGCTGATGCATTCGCCGTTTCTATATGTGATGGACTTGAAATGAAAAAGATTAATTACAAATATTGCATTATAATTGCTTTATTCTTTGGTGTATTTCAAGCATTAATGCCACTTATTGGTTGGTTTTTAGGAAACAGATTTGAATCATCAATTAAAAATTGTGATCATTGGATAGCCTTTATATTATTAGCTTTGATTGGAATAAATATGATTATAGAATCTTTTAAAAAAGAAGAAATAGAAACTAAAGAATTTAAAATGGATTACAAAAAACTATTTCTTATGGCAATAGCAACATCAATTGATGCTTTAGCTGTTGGAGTTGCTTTAGCTTTAAGCAATACAAACATATTTATTGCCATTTCAATAATTGGTATAATAACTTTTGCAATTTGTTTTGTAGGAGTTATAATAGGTCACAAATTTGGTGATATATTTCATGGAAAAGCTTCACTTATTGGTGGAATAGTATTAATTTTAATAGGATTAAAAATACTTCTTGTTGATCTAGGAGTACTAAACTTTTAAACAAAGAGCACTTAAAACGTGCTCTTTTTATAATAAAAAAGTTTACAATGAACATTAATTAGTGTATAATAAATAATGACGGAGAAAAACTAAATGATAATTAAACAGTTAAAAGGAACAGATGTAGATAAAGCATTTGTCTTAGCACTAAAGGTATTTAAGAAAAATGTTAACTATAATCATTTTGGTTTAGAAAAATTTAAATACAATGTTATCTATAATGAAAGATATCGTAAAAGTTGTAAGAAAGGTATCAATACTCTTTTTGGATGTTTTTGTGAAACCAAATTAATAGGTGTTATAGGTATTTCTAAAAATGGATTTTATATTACACTATTGTTTGTAAAAGATGAATATCAAAGAAAGAAAATAGGTACGAGCCTTTTTAATTATGCAATAGGTTTTATTAAAGATACATATGAAACAAAAGAAATTATAATCAATGCAACTCAAAATGCCTTGCCTTTTTATGAAAGTCTTGGTTGTGAAGTTACTGGCGAAAAAGAAGAAAAAGATGGTGTTATAATTACACCAATGAAATGTATTATTAAGGAATAGAATATGAAAAAAATAATTCTCTTAACAGGCGATTTAGCAGCTGGAAAATCAACCTTTTCTAGACTATTAGCAGATAGATATAAAATACCTTGTTATAATAAAGATGACATAAAAGAAATTTTAGGAGATAATTTTGGTTTTAAAAACAGAGAAGAAAACCTAAAATTAAGTATGTGTACGTTTGACATTTTCAAATATATAATTGAAAAGAATATGATAGTATGTAGTGACTTAATAATTGAAAGTAATTTTCGTCAAAACGAACTAGATTATATAAAAACAAAATCTGAGATAAATGGCTATAAAATTATAACAATCATAATAAGAGCTGATACCAAAATTTTGCATACAAGATTTATGAATAGAATAAATAATGAAAATAGACATCCTGTTCACAAGGCTGTTGATTTTTCTAATTATCATGATTTTGAGAAGCAAATATTACAAGATCGAGTTAGAAACTATCCTGGGTCAGCTTTATATTTAGATAGTTCGTCTTTTTCGGAATTATATGATAATAAGAATTTATATGAAATTGATATGTTATTAGAAAGGATAAATCATGTATAGAAAAACAATTGAAGAAGTACAAAAAGAGTTACAAACAAATTTAGATGAAGGTCTTAAGGATAGTGAAGCTTTAAAAAGACTAGAAACTTATGGATACAATGAATTAAAAGAAAAGAAAAAACAAAGTATGCTTGTTCGTTTCTTATTACAATTTAAAGACATAATGATCATAATTTTAATAATAGCAGGCATTGTCCAAATAGTAATAGAACCTAGTGATTGGGTTGATAGTCTTATTATTTTTATTGTTATTATTATAAATGCGATCTTAGGATTAGTACAAGAAAATAAAGCCGAAAAGAGTTTAGAGGCACTTGAAAAAATGTCAGCCCCAATGTGTAAAGTTTTGCGAGATGGTGTGCTTATGCAAATTTCTACGCGCATGCTTGTTCCTGGTGATGTTGTTGTTTTTGAAGCGGGTGATTATATTCCGGCGGATTGCCGAGTCACTCTAGCTTCTTTTCTTGAAGTTGATGAATCAGCTTTAACTGGTGAATCAGTTCCCGTAGAGAAAAATGTATTACCAATAAATAAAGATAATATTCCTTTAGGTGATATGAAAAACATGGTTTTTCAATCAACGTATATAACTAAAGGTAGAGGTAAAGCAATTGTTGTTAAGACGGGAATGAATACGCAAATTGGAACAATTGCTGGTATGCTTACAAGTAGTGAGAAAACTAAAACGCCATTACAGAGTAAGCTTGATCAAGTTGGAAAAACAATTGGCTACATATGTTTAGCCATTTGTTTAGTAGTATTTATTTTAGAATATATAAACACAAGACAAGCTTTTGAATCTATTAAAACTGCAATAGCTTTAGCCGTTGCCGCAATTCCAGAAGGATTAGCAACAGTAGTAACAATAGTGTTAGCTATTGGCGTAAATACGATGGCTAAGCAAAATGCCATCGTCAAAAAACTACCTGCCGTAGAAACGTTAGGATCAACATCAGTTGTTTGTTCTGATAAAACAGGAACGCTCACTCAAAACAAAATGACTGTTGTAGAGGTGTATCGCAACGAGATTCGCAAATTATCTGAACTTACTGAAGAGGATAAAGAAATAATTAGTTATTTTGCTTTATGTAGTGATGCTAAGATAGAATTTGTAGATGGCGAGGAGAAACGCATAGGTGATCCAACAGAAACAGCTTTAATAGAGTTAAACAATAAGTATGGTGTTGACATAAAAAATATTAAGAGAATATGTGATGTTCCTTTTGACTCTGATAGAAAAATGATGAGTGTTGTTGTGAAACTTAATGATAAAATTCTATTAATCACAAAAGGCGCTCCTGATCAAATAATTAATCATTCTGTAAATAAGGAAGCTTTTGAATTAGCTTTACAAGTGAATGAAAATATGGCTCAAAGAGCGTTAAGAGTTTTAGGAATAGGTGTAAAAGAATTAACAGAAATTCCTAGTGAAACAGATGCAAGTATAGAGGAAGGTTTAACTTTTTTAGGTTTAGTGGGAATGATAGATCCAGCGCGTCCAGAAGTTAAAAAAGCCTTAGAAGTTGCTAAGAGTGCGGGCATTAGAACAGTCATGATTACAGGAGACCATAAAATAACTGCTAAAGCGATAGCTGAGGATTTGGGAATACTTGAAAATCATAAAGCAATTTCTTCAGAAGAATTGCATGAACTTTCTGATGAATATTTAGACGAACATATTGAAGATTATGCAGTATTTGCAAGAGTTGCTCCTGAGGATAAAGTGCGTATAGTTACAAGTTGGCAGAAAAAAGATAAAGTTGTCGCAATGACAGGTGATGGTGTTAATGATTCACCAGCCCTAAAAAAAGCAGACATAGGCTGTGCAATGGGTATAACAGGAACTGATGTTGCCAAAGAAGCTAGTGATATGATTTTAGTTGACGATAACTTCTCAACAATAATCTCAGCAGTTAAACAAGGTCGAGGTATATATGAGAATGTAAAAAAGTGCGTTAAATACTTATTGTCTAGTAATATTGGCGAAGTCTTAACAATTTTAATAGCATCAATATTAGCTATGATTATGTCTACTGATTTTGGAGTTCCTCTACTTCCAATACATTTATTGTGGATAAATCTGATAACAGATTCTTTACCTGCATTTGGCTTAGGAATGGAAAAAGCTAGCGATAATATAATGAACTTTCCGCCACGACCTAAAAATGAAAGCTTCTTTGCTAATAAGTTAGCGCTTCACATTTCCCTTGAAGGAATTGCAATAGGAATACTAACGCTAACTTCATACGTAATAGGTTACTTTACAACAGGTAAAAATCATATGGTTGGACAAACAATGGCCTTTCTAACATTATCAGGATGCCAATTATTCCATGCATATAATGTAAAGTCAAATGGAACAGTATTTAAAAAAGATACTTTTAATAATAAATTTTTAAATCTTGCATTTGTTGTAGGATTTATATTACAATTCTCTGTTATGTATATTCCTGGATTACATGATAAGGTATTTAAATTAGCTGCTTTAAGTTTTTCTCAAGTAGCTATGAGTATTGGTATAGCATTTACAATTGTAATAATCATGGAAATCTTTAAATTGTTTGGTTATCATAAGAAAAAATAAATTAGATATAATAGACAAAAAGTTGTGTTAATGAAAACTTACCTCATTAGTACAACTTTTTTAAATGCTATTTTAGTAAGGCAATTAACCATTTAATCTTGTAATCTTTAATATTTACTTTTATTTTTAAAAATGTTATAATTAGACAATAGAAAAGGAATCTTTATGAATAAAACATTAATCCTGATTTTCAAAGTAATTAGACTAATAGTTATAATAGGTCTATGCTTTGTTATAATATTACCACTATATAAGATGGTTATTGATTCTATTAGTAATGGTGTTAACTATTTAGTAATACCAAGTGGAATAACACTAAGAAGTTATGAAATAAATATTGCCCAAATATTAGATAGACATTTGCTTTCACATTCTTTGTTATTAGGATGTTTATGCGGCATAGCAGAAGTTATTTTTGCTTCACTTTCAGGATATGCCTTAGTCAAACTTAATGGAAAAGTTAGTAACCTAATATTTTATTTATATTTAACTACTTTGTTTTTGCCCTTAGAATTAATGGAAGTAGCTTATAAATATATTTTTAGTAATATCCCTTTTTTAGGAATACCATTGATAGGAAAAAAATATAGCATTATTATATTTTATCTTTTTGGCGGAGGTATCAAATCAGGAATATTTGTTTACTTGTTTAAAAGTGTTTATAAAAATTTTGATAATGAGCTTTTAGAACAGAGTTATATAGATGGTTGTTCAAACATAAAAACCTTTTTTAAAGTTGTTTTGCCGAACAGTTTACACGCTGTTATACCGACCTTTTTGTTAACCTTTATTTGGGTATATAATGATACAAAAATGGTTAATTTCTTTAAAATTGCTTATGATGATTACGAATTGATTTCTGTTGCTCTCGCAAACAATCGCATAAGACGAGGCGGAACACCAACAGCATTTATTATGATTTTTCCACTTTTAGTGATATATATTATTACAGAAAACTATTTTTTCAAACCATTTAAGTTTGATATGTGTTCTTAAATTTTTAGAAAGGTAAAACTTATGGAAAGTATAAAAAATATCTATAAAATAGGTCATGGACCATCTAGTTCACATACAATGGGCCCTGGATATGCAAGTGAAATATTTTTGAAAAAAAATATTTCTGCTGATAAGTTTGTTGTTGAACTATATGGTTCATTAGCACTTACTGGTAAAGGTCATTTGACAGATAAAACAATTCTTGACATATTAGGTGAGTTTCGAACAGAAGTTATTTTTAAACCGGAAATATGTTATGAATACCATCCTAATGGAATGAAGTTTATGGCCTATAAAGATAATAAATTAATAGATGAATGGTTAGTTTTTTCAATAGGAGGAGGAAACTTAAAAAATTTAGGTGAACAAAGAAATAAATTTTATAAAGATATCTATCCTCATAATTTAATGAGCGATATCTTAAAATATACTTCTGAAAATAATATGACGTTGCTTGAGTATATAAAAACATTTGATGAAGATGACTTATATCAATATTTAGATAAAGTTTTTGAAACAATGTTAGAGGCATCAAAGAGAGGACTTGCCAATCGTAATGTACTACCTGGTTCATTACATTTACAAAGGAAAGCTCCTGATTTCTATGATGAATATAAAAAGACAAATGATTTTCAAAGTCTTTTGTTTGCAATAACTTTAGCAATTTCCGAAGAAAATGCAAATGGTGGTTTAATCGTAACAGCTCCTACTTGTGGGAGTGCGGGAATTATTCCAGGTATACTGATAGCAGAATATATATATAACAAATTACCAAAAGAAAGAATTCTCGATGCTCTTGCCATAGCAGGATTAATATGCAACCTTGTGAAAACAAATGCCTCAATATCAGGTGCAGAAGTAGGTTGCCAAGGTGAAGTTGGAGTCGCTTGTGCCGCTGCAAGTGGTATGCTTGCTTTTCTAAAAGGTGGCTGTAGCAATAAAATCGAGTATGCAAGCGAAATAGCATTAGAGCATCATTTAGGCATGACGTGTGATCCTGTTGATGGTTTGGTTCAAATTCCTTGTATTGAAAGAAATGCCATGGCTGCCGAATTTGCTTATACGGCATCAAAATATAGCTTACTATCAAACGGTAAGCACTATGTAACCTTAGATTCCGTAATTAATGTTATGGATGAAACAGGTAAAGATTTAGATAAAGAATACAAAGAAACATCAATAAAAGGTTTAGCAAAGGTTATAAAATAATGGGCAATGTGTTAATTGAAAGATTAAAAAATGGAACTGATTTAAAGAAGTACATTATTGACTTAGCAAAGGCAAAATCTATTGAGGCGGGAGTAATTGTTTCTTCTGTGGGAAGCTTAAAAGAACTTAATATTAGACTTTCTGATTTATCCACTTTACATAGTAAGAAAAAATTTGAAATTCTAAGTTTAAATGGAACTCTTTCAAAAGATAGAGTCCATCTTCATATCTGTGTTTCAGATGAAGAAGGAAAAGCTTTAGGTGGACATTTATTAACAGAATGTATTATAGATACAACGTGTGAACTAGTTATTCAAATACTAGATGCTAAGTTTTTAAGTGAGTTTGATGAAAACACAGGTTTTAATGAATTAAAAATAATAAAATAAAAGAAGGTAAACGATGATAAACAAGGGTTCAATTATAGAATATGGATTATATCCTCAAACAATCAAAGAAGAGGATGTAAAGATATTAAGTTTTAAAGATGGTTATTATTTAGGCAGTGATAATGAATATTATGTACTTTCAAAAGCAAAACCATTTGGTAAATACTTTTTTTCAAATCAATTAGAGATTGAAGCAGATAAAGAATATTATTTTAAAGTTGAAAAAATAAAATGGCAAGTTTTAGATGTAACTGAAAAAGAAATTTTACTTTTCAGCAAGCAGATATTAGATGCACGTGTATTTGATAGTAAGTCAAATATATATAGATATGCTAGTATAAGAAAATGGCTAAATAAAAATTTCTATAATGTTGCTTTTTCAAACCAAGAAAAAAAACAAATGCTGCCAACATTAGTTGATGAAGAATATGATAAAGTCTTCCTTTTAAGTAGTAAAGAAATTACTAGTTCAAGTTATGGGTTTTCATCCTTAACAAGAGAAAAGAAACCAACAGATTATGCTAAAGCAAATTATGCATTTTCATTTATGGAAAATGGCAATGGAAACTATTGGTTACGTTCTATAAATAAAATAAGTCAAGAAGGAATATGCTACGTTGATTATACTGGTTATGCTAATTGTAATCTTGTTCCTTTTGGTGTTAATGGTGTTGCTGTAACTATTAAAATAAGTTTAGAAAATAACTCAAAATAAAGGAGAAATATATGTTGTATTTAGCAGAAAAATATTATTTAGTTGTAGATGATCGTTTCGAACTTTTCTATCGCAGTGTTATTAAATCACATAATCCTTATAACCATTATGTGAAGGCAACATGTGAGAAAGGATACACATACAATAGGTATTTTACCTATACTCCAAAAGATGGAGAAGAAGGAAATTATCAATTAACAATAGGAATATATGATGATGATGGAAACGTCATTGAAGAAGCCCAAACAACTCTTGTTGTTAATAAGGCAAAAGACGTTAATGATAAAGTAAATATCTTATGTATAGGAGATAGTTTAACTGTAAATGGTGTTTGGCCCAAAATAGGTTTTGAAAAATATAACTTATTATTCCCCAATAGGCTCAATTTTATTGGTAAATTAAAAACCGAAGAAGTGGGATATGAAGGATATGGTGGTTGGCAGTGGAAAACATTCTGTGAAAACAACCAAAAAAGTCAAACTTCAAGTGTTTGGGTAAAATGCAAACATAATTTAGATGATAGAAACCAACACAGCGTGTGGAGGAGCAACAATCTTTTGTGGGTTTTAGAAACCATTGAAAAGGATAAACTTAAGTTTAAACGTGGTGAAAACAATAATAAGGTTAATCCTGAACTTGATAGCAAAATAATAAATGTAGATACAAATCAAGAGCTAAGTATTGATAGTTATGATTACAGTGATGGAAATCCATTTTGGAATCCACTAACAGAAAAAGTAGATTTTAAAAATTATATTCTTGAAAACAAATTTGAAAAAATAGATTATGTATTTATACTTTTATCATGGAACGGACAGTACAAACCATATAATACGGATTTTACAATTCATGATACTTACTCAAGTATAATTATTGATGCTATACATAAAGACTTTCCAAATTGTAAGATTGGAATTTTAGGTATACAACCTCCATGTCCTAATGGAGGAATAACAAGTTGCTATGGAGCTAGTGGCTATTACCATGATTGGTATGGAGAAACAGTAACGGAAATGAATTATAACAAATTCTTAGAAGAAAAATGTAAATTAGACAAGTATAAAGAGTTTGTTAAGTACTTTGATACGAAAGCTCAATTTGATAGCGAATATAATTACTGGACAAAAGATGAAAAAGTTAACAATCGATGCGAAAGAACAGAACGCATTGGTATAAATGGTATTCACCCATCATTAGATGGATACAAACAAATAGGTGATAGTTTTTATAGAGCATTAATTGAAATGTTAAAGATGTGACAATTATTGGAAAAATAATATATAAAAATGTTTAAAATTATATTATTCTGTGCTATAATATGTTAACAAATAGAGGTGAGTTATGGAGTTTAGTGATTTTATCTATGCAAAGTCAAAATACCTAACTGAAAAGAAAACATTTCTAAGAATTCTAAAAATAAATTATGAAACAGAAGATTTACGAGAACTATTTCGTGCTTATCAAGAGTTCTTTAAGGTAAAGAATTTTATCATAAATTATTTAAAGAAATTAATAGGTTATAAACTTTATAACTACTTAAATAAAGTATATGATAAATTAGATAAATGGGATGTTTTAAGTTATGGAAATTAACTCTGTCTTAGATGCATTAAGAAAAAAAGATTATGAATTTGTTTTTAAACATTTAGACATCCTTCTCAAAGATGGTATTAGAGAGAATTATCTAAACGAATACAATAGTTTAGCTGTAATGCTAACTAAGTTAAAAAGGTTTGAGGATACAATTAATTTGTATACTGAACTTAAAAGAAAAGATATTGAAAGCTTGACACTAGTTTCGTGTGCTTTAATTAGTACATTTACAACTGATTTATATAAAGCATTGAGTATAATTAATAATTCGAAAATATTAAATTCGGAACTTAATAAATACCTTGAAATAGGTGGAGCAAATTATAATAATCTATTGATCGAAAATGAAGAAGTACAACTTGCATTTATACTAAGTAATTTCATAAAAGAACTTGGTAAATGCGAAAATGATATGATTGTCATAAAGTATTATGAATTAATTAGTTTGTTATATGAGATAGGATATAGTGAAAGTATCATAGATAAATTAACTAAAATAGGGTATATATTATTTAATCAAGGAGAAGAAAAATGAAAGTTAAAGTTAAAAAATTAGAAGAATTAAGTAAAGTGGAAATGAGTGTTGTTTTCACAAAAGAAGAATATGATGCTGAATATGAAAAGCAATTTGAACTTGAACTAAGTGAAATAAAAGAACCTGGATTTAGACCTGGAAAATATCCACGTTCAATGTATATGAAAAAATATGGAGATGGAAGAGTTCACGCAAAAACTGTTGATGCATTAATCAATGAATCTTATTATGATGCTTTAGAAAGCAAAAAGATTTATGCTGTAGGACAACCTCAAATAGATTTATTAGAAAAACTTAAAGACAATGAGTGGGGATACAAAGCAGTTGTAGCTGTTTTCCCAGAAGTTGAAGCTAAAGATTATTTCGGAATCGAAGCTAAAAAAGAAGAAGTTAACGTAACAGATGCCGATGTTGAAGAAGAAGTTAATAGAAATCTAAAACAAAAAGCAGATTTAGAAGTTAAAGAAGATGGTGCCATCGAAAAAGGTGATACAGTTGTCTTTGATTTCACTGGCTCAGTTGATGGTGTAGAGTTCGAAGGCGGAAAAGCTGAAAACTATGAATTAGAAATTGGATCAGGTAAATTTATTCCTGGATTTGAAGATCAAATGATAGGAATGAAAACTAACGAAGAAAAAGTATTAAAAGTAACTTTCCCAACACAATATGATCCAAAATTAGCAGGTAAGGATGCTGAATTTAAAGTATTAGTACATGAAATTAAAAAGTGTGTTTTACCAGAATTAACAGATGATTATGTAAAAGAACTTGAAATTGAAAATGTAAATACAGTTTCTGAATGGAAAGAATTTTTGAAAGGCAATTTAGTTACTGACAGAACTGAAGCAGCTAATAACAAATTTGAAGATGATGTATTTACAAAATTATTAGAAAGTAATCCAGTAGTTATTCCTCAAGAATTAATCGATAGAGAAGTTCAAAAGAAAGTAGACGAATTGTCTAAGACAGCAGAAATGTACAAAATACCTCTAGAATATTTCTTAAAATATCAAGGAATCGAAAGCGTTGAACAATACAAAGAATTAGTTACTCCTGGTGTTAAATCTAACATTCAATACGAAGTAATTATTATGGCAATTGTAAAACAAGAAAAGATTAAATTAACAAAAGAAGATTATGAAAAATACTATGTAAAAGTTGCTAATGGTAAAGACATTAAAGAAGTTAAGAAATCTTTACCAAAAGATAAAGTTACTGATTACTTTAAATTATTAAAAGCACATGATCTAGTATTAGAAAACGTAAAATAATTAATAATTAACGAAAAAAAACTCATAATAAAAGAGAGGTGAAAAAATGGCTGGTAAGAAAAAAGTTTGCTCGTTTTGTGGCGCTGAAGAATCTGAAGATGTAGTTCTTCTAGCAGGAGATGGATGTTACATATGCAATAACTGTATTGATTTCTGTTATTCAATTCTTGGTGAACATGATTACTTAGGAAAAGTGTTAGAAAAAGATAATATTACTAACGTTGAATCAATTCCTCTCACACCTAGAGAAATACACGATAGATTATGCGATTATATTGTTGGTCAAGAATACGCAAAGAAAGTACTATCTGTAGCTGTATATAATCATTATAAAAAAATAAACAATAATACAAGTAATGATAAATCAATAAATCTTGAAAAAAGTAATATTTTAATGATTGGCCCAACAGGCTCAGGGAAAACTTTATTTGCGAAAACATTAGCCCAAATATTGAATGTTCCATTTGCAATTGCTGATGCTACTGCATTAACACAAGCTGGATATGTTGGAGAAGATGTAGAAAATGTTTTATTACGTTTATTACAAGCTGCTGATTTTGACTTAGAAAGAGCACAAAAGGGCATCATATATCTAGATGAAATAGATAAATTAGGTCGTAAATCGGATAATCCATCTATTACACGTGATGTTTCTGGAGAAGGTGTACAGCAAGCACTTTTAAAAATAATTGAAGGAACAGTAGCCAACGTTCCCCCTGGTGGTGGAAGAAAACATCCACATCAAGAATTCATTGCTTTTGATACATCAAATGTATTATTTATTTGTGGAGGATCGTTTGAAGGAATTACTGATGTTGTAAAGAAAAGATTAGGTAAAAGATCTATAGGATTTAATTCTAATCAGGACGTTCACGAAAAGGAAGATAAAGAAATATATCCACTAATTTCTCATGAAGATATAAAGAAATTTGGTATTATTCCAGAATTAGTTGGACGTTTGCCAATAATTGCTCCTTTATCTACACTTGAAGTACCAGAACTTATGAAGATTATAAGCGAACCTAAAAATGCCATTTTAAGACAATATCAAAAAATGCTTGAAATGGATGGAGTTGAGCTAGAATTTAGAGATGATGCTGTAAAAGAAATCGCTCAAAAAGCCTTTAAAGAAAAAACTGGAGCTCGTGGATTAAGATCAATAATAGAAACAATGATGTTAGAAATAATGTATGAAATCCCTGATCATAAAGATATTGAGAAATGTATCATTACAAAAAATGTTGTTGAAGGGACTGGGAAACCTAAACTTATTAAAAAGAAAGTAATAGCATAATATGAATATCTGTTGTTTGTTGAATGAAAATAACATATGTAGAGTATATTTTAGTGCTAAACTAAATGAAATTGAAAAGTTAGGAACACCACGAATACCAGAGTTTGAATATTCAGATATGGTAGCTTACAAATCTGCATGTTTAAAATTATCTGTGGCAATGGTTAATATGGCCTTAAACAAAAATGGGATTAAGTGCCTAGCAACACGTGATACAAAATTCTTTAATAATAGCAATCCACAAATTCCATTTATGGGTGTTACAAAGGTTTATATATTAGATGAAGATTTCAAATTATCTCTTCCTCTAGGTCTTAATAATTCTGTTAAAGAAGAAATTGATAATCTTTCACAAACAATTGAAAAAGATTTTGAAGATGTTTTAATTAAAATAGGTCTTTTCTATCAAGAAAGTACTGAAATAGTTTGTGATAATTCGCAAGTGTTTTATAATTTGCATTACAAAAAAGATGGAGTTATAATTAACACATTAAAGAATCAATTGTTTGATATGAACGAAGATAATGATATAGATAAAAACTTGTTCCTCGGTGCCCAAGTTGGTGATCGAATTATCATTAATTCAGATGATGTTATCATCGAAGCAGAGATACTTAGTGTGATTTCGAAAATACCATATTCAAAGACTCGATTTGATGTAAATAACATAAATGAATTAGGATATATTAGTTTAGAAGATATGTATGATGATTTTGAAAAATCATACTATCTCTTAAATAAAGTTGAGATTATTTATAATTATATAGTTGATTACGCTATGAAAAATACAAACTTTAAAATTCCTAAAGAGTTAAGGGATATATTTACTAAAAATAACCCTGAAAATGATAGCGTTGAACTAGATATATATCACGATATATTTAATACACTATATTGTTTAAATGAAGAGTATTTAGAAGATGAAAGTTGTTTAATACCATCATTTGAAGAACTTGGATTTTATTACCGAACTGGTGCATTTGATATAGTTGATATAATAGATTACTTTAGTAAGAAAAATGTTATAAATAACTTAATTAAAATGAATTTAATAAAAGGTATAAAATTATAAAAGAAAGTGGTGATAATATGTTTTCTGATGTACAAGCAGTTACAACAGCAGCTATACCTGCAATAGTTGTAAGAAATATGATTCCATTACCAAACAATGAAATCAAAATTGACACAGTCAATTCAAAATTTATTCAAGCAATAAATGCATCTGTGGAAACAAATAAGTATATCGCTATTTTAGTTCCTAAAGTTCCAACAAGTGAAGAAATGCTTCTAAAGAACATAAATCCTGTTGGAATAGTTGCTAAAGTCATAAGTACAGTTGAAGGAAGCAATTTCTCAGTAAAAATACTTGGTGTCGTAAGATGCAAGGTAATTGAATTTAGCCAAGTTGAACCATATCTTAAAGCAGTAGTTATGTCAATGCCAACAACTAGCGAAGATACTAACGCTGAATTGGGATATGTAAAAATGCTTGTTAATGAGATTGAAGAAAATGGTTCTAAGATATTTCCAAATATTCGTGATTTTCTAGCTATGGCTCAAAAAGGAGTTTCACCCGATAAGTTAACTGATGTATTGGCTTTCAATATGAAATTAGAATATAATGAAAAAATTAAATATTTGAATACAGCAAGTATTACACAACGACTTAAATATATTGTTGAAGATGTCAAGAAAGAAAAAGTATATTCAGAATTAGACGTAAAAATTGAAGAAGAAGTTCGTCGTTCAATTAATGAAAGTCAAAAAGAGTATTATTTGCGTGAAAAAATGAAGGCTATTCAAAATGAATTAGGTGATAAGGCCCGTAAAGAATCAGATGTTGAAGAGCTACGTAAGAAAATCTTAAGTGCTGGTATGCCTAAAGATATCGAAACTAAAGCTATAAATGAGCTTAATAGATATGCCTACTTAGGTGCTGGCAGTGGTGAAAGTGCTATTTCACGAAGCTATTTAGATTTTATGGTAAGCCTACCATGGAGTAAAGAAAGTGTTGATAACAAAGACATAAAAATTGCCAAGGATCAATTAGATAGTGATCACTACGGATTAGACACTGTTAAAGATCGTATTCTTGAATATTTAGCTGTTAAAATTATGACTAATAAAACCCCTCAAGCAATATTATGCTTAGTAGGACCTCCTGGAGTAGGAAAAACAAGTCTTGCTAAAAGCATAGCCTTAGCTTTAAATAAGAAATTTGTAAAACAAGCTTTAGGTGGAGTTAAAGATGAAGCCGAAATAAGAGGTCATAGACGTACATACTTAGGAGCGTTACCTGGTCGTATTCTTCAAGGTATGCAAAAAGCAGGAACTAATAATCCAGTATTCTTATTAGATGAAGTAGATAAATTGAGTAGTGATTTCCGTGGAGATCCATCTAGTGCTCTTCTTGAAGTATTAGATTCTGAACAAAATAAATATTTTAGTGATCACTATTTAGAAGAACCATATGATTTATCTAAAGTATTCTTTATCGCAACTGCTAACTACTTAGAAAATGTTCCAGCTGCTCTAAGAGATAGAATGGAAATTGTTGAACTAAGCAGTTACACAGAATATGAAAAATATGAAATTGCTAAGAGACATTTAATTGATAAACAATTATTTACTCATGGTTTAAGCAAATGTGATTTTGAACTAACTGATGAAGCTCTCTGGAGAATAATTAGAGAGTATACAAAAGAAGCAGGTGTGCGTGAATTAGAACGTTTAATTGGATCACTAGTTAGAAAAGCTATTAAAACAATTTTAATGGATAAAACTAAGAAAATAGTAATAACGGCCGAATCACTAGAAGAGTGGTTAGGTAAGCCAAGATTTGTATATAATAAAATCGATAGGGAACCACAAGTTGGTGTCGTAACTGGATTAGCTTATACACAATATGGTGGAGATACATTGCCTGTAGAAGTGACATATTACAAAGGTCAAGGTAAAATAGTTTTAACTGGAAAACTTGGGGATGTTATGAAAGAATCTGCTCAAGCAGCCTTAAGCTATGTTAAGGCAAATGCTATCAAATTTGGAATTTCTGAAAGCTTGTTTTTAGAAAATGATATTCATATTCATGTTCCAGAAGGTGCAGTTCCTAAAGATGGCCCTAGTGCTGGTGTTACTATGGCAACAGCAATAGTGTCTGCTTTCTCACAGAAGAAAGTGGATAATAAAATTGGTATGACTGGAGAAATTACTCTTCGAGGACGTGTATTACCTATTGGTGGTTTAAGAGAAAAAGCTATAGCAGCTCATAGAAGTGGATTAACTGAAATAATCATTCCAGAAGAAAATCTTCGTGATGTAACAGATATTCCAGAAAGTGTTCGTAAAGAGCTCAAAATTGTTGCCTGCAATAATGTTGAAGATGTAGTTAATCTGGCATTAATTAAATAAAAAAATTATTTATTTATCTTGATTTAATGTATTAATTGTGATATAATTAATATGTTATAAATTTAAGATTATGAAATTAATAATTTTAATGGAGGACTTATGGGCGTTATAGATATTTTATTATTAGTTGTATCAGTTCTTTTAATAGGCATTATCGTGCTACAAAAATCTGATGAAGATGCTAGTAAAGCTTTTACTGGTGAAAAGTCTGAACTTTTCTCTAGCAAAAAAGAACGTGGAATAGAAGTATGGATTAAATACATTACAATGGGTTTATCAATTGCATTCTTCGTATTAGCAATAATTGCTTCATTCTTTGTTACACGTTTCCACATTTAAAATCTTATTTAAATGAAAGAAGTAAAATAGAAATTATGGGCCTAAAGGGCCCTTTTTTCAAGCCATAAATAGCTAATTTATTTTTCAGAAAGGAGTGTAAGTTAATATGGAAAAATACATTATCAAATCAGAAATCAATAATTTAATCAATAATGTAAAGTATGAACCAATGTCTTTTGAAGAAATAAAAAAAGAATTAGATTTAGAAAACGATGAAGACTTAAATGACGTATTAAATGAACTTATTTCTGAGTACAAACTATTCAAAAGCAAAAATGGAAAATACTTAAATGATCGTAAAGCAAACAAATATTTAGGTAAAATGTATATAAGAAATAACGACTATGGATTTGTTTCTAATCCATATTATGATGATCTTTATGTTGACTCTGCTTATTTCAAAGATGCAATGGATAAGGATGAAGTATTATATGCAATTGATGAAACATCTTTTAAAAATTCTAAGAAATCACTTGAAGCTAAAGTTTTAAAAGTTGTAAAGAGATATTTCGAATATTTAGTTGGGGAAATAGTGTATGAAAATGGAAGAACAGTTTTAGAAACATATGAAAAAAATTTTCATAAAAAATGTGTTGTAACCAAATTATTACAAGCTAAAGTTGGTGATATTGTAAGGGCTAAAATTGTTGACTATGGTTATTTCTTAAAAGCAGAAGTATGTGATGTTTTAGGAAATAAAAAAAGTTTAGGAATAGATATTACATCTGTAGTTGTCAAAAACAATATACCTTATATATTTCCAAATCAAGTAATCGAAGATGCAAATAATCTTGAAAATGATGCAAAAGACAAGAAATATGAACATTTCAATAACCTAATATTTACTATTGATGGTGATGATGCAAAAGATTTAGATGATGCTATTAGCATTACAAAAACACCTTTTGATACATACAAAGTAGGTATATATATAGCTGATGTAAGCCATTATGTTCAAGAAAACTCAAGTATAGATATAGAGGCATTAAATAGAGGAACAAGTATATATTTAGTTGATAGAGTTATTCCAATGTTACCAGAACGACTATCTAATGATTTATGTTCTCTAAACCCAAACGAAGAAAAACTTGTCATGGCTTTGTTTATGGAAGTAGACAAAAAGGGCTGTGTATTAGATAAAGAAGTTAAAGAAGGTGTTATAAAAACATCTAAAAGATTATCGTATGAAAAATGCAATGATGTTTTAGAAAATGGTTTAATAAACTATCCTGATTATGAAATAGCTCTTGAACCATTAAAGATTATGAAAGAACTTTCAGAAATTCTTACAGATAAAAGAAACAAACGTGGTGCAATAAACTTTGATGTTGATGAGCCTAAAATAATATGTGATGAAAAGGGAAAAGCCATAGATATTCAAATAAGAAAACGTGGAGTGAGTGAAAGAATTATTGAAGAGTTTATGATTCTAGCAAATGAAACTGTTTCAGAATTAGTTTATCAATTTGATTTACCATTCATTTATCGAGTTCATGAAGAACCAGATATTGTTAAGTTCCACATTTTAAAAGAAATGGTATCTAAGTTAGGCTATTCAATTAGAAGTATGCATCCAATGGAGTTTCAAAAACTATTAAACGATATAGATGAAGAAAATAGCTATTTAAAGACATCTGTTTTAAGACTTATGAATAAGGCAGTTTATAGCGAAGAAAATATAGGTCACTTTGGATTGGCGAGTCGCTGTTATACGCATTTCACTTCACCAATTAGACGTTATCCTGATTTGATAGTCCATAGATTATTAAGAAAATATATCATTAATCATGATAATGTTCTAAATAATAACGAATACAATGTATTAACACAAAAAATACATGTGTTAGCGGGTATGTGCAGTGAAAAAGAAAAACGAGCAGTAGATTGTGAATTCAAAGTACTTGATATGAAAAAAGCCGAATATATGGAAAAATATTTGGGATATACATTTACTGGTATTGTTACATCGATACATAAGTTTGGCGTCTTTGTTACCTTAGAAAATACAGTAGATGGTTTAATTAAAACGCAAAATCTTTTTGATAATGATTTTGTGTACGATAGTCAAAAAAATATTTTTGTAAATAAACAAAACAATAAAAAAATAATCCTTGGGGAAACACTAAAAGTGAAATTGATGTCTATAAATAAAAAAATAGGTGAAATAGATTTCGAAATGGTGTATAATAAAGGAAAGAAAAAGAAATCCCATAAAAGGAGATATTAATGGAAAAAGTAAAAATAATCTCAAAAAATAAAGATGCTTATCATGATTATTTTATACTTGATGAGTTAGAATGTGGAATATGTCTAGTTGGTACAGAAATAAAATCAGTCAGACAAAATAAGGTATCTTTACAAGACACATATTGTGAAGTTAAAAACAATGAATTATTTGTTTGTGGGATGCATATTGCTTCATATGCATATGGGAACATTTTTAATCATGAAGAAAAAAGAGATCGAAAATTATTAGCTCATAAGAATGAAATTAGAAAGTTAGCCCAAAAAATTAAGTTAGATGGTTTAACTCTTGTTCCTTTATCAATGTACTTCAAAGACGGCTTATGTAAATTAAACATTGCTCTTTGTCGAGGTAAGAAAAAATATGATAAGCGTGATGATATGAAAAAAGAAACAATGAAACGAGAAATAGAAAAAAACAAAAGAAGTTGGTGATTATAATGAAATGTTTACGCTGTGGAAAAGAGGTTGAAGAAGGTACTAAATACTGTAATAATTGTGGCTTCGATGTGGAAAGTCAAAAGAATTATCGTGTTTTATACAAAGAAGTTGATCCAGAATTAGAGAAGAGTCAAAAAACCAATTTGATAGACTCACCGGTACTAACTTTTATATTTGGAATACTAGCGATGCTTAATGCTATATTAATTGCTGGTTCTAAACCGATACCTATTTTTTATATATTAACTTTCATTATCCTTTTCAGTGTATGTTTTTTTCTCTCAACCAGAAAATCAAAAGTTAAACTTAAACCATTTAGAGAAGTTGGTGTAGTAATAGCTTTTATAGCTTTAGCACTAGTTTTAGTAGTAGTTATCAAAACAATAGTATATAAATAAAATTAAATAATCACATCTAGCGTTTTCTCTCATATAATAAAATGAGGTGAGAGAATGAATAGATTTGGTTTTTATACACCACTTTATGATTTGCGAAATGATACATATAAGGTTCAAACAGGAGATACATTATATACGATTGCAAAAAAATATAACGTTTCTGTAAATAGTTTAGTCGAAGCAAATAGCTTAGAAAATACAACAATTTACCCTAATCAAGTGATTGTAATACCTGTAAAAGTCAATAATGGTGGGATGTATTTTGAAGAATATGTTATAAAACCTAATGACACAATAGAAATCATTTCTGACAAACTAGATGTTGATCCAGAAATGATAAGTAGATATAATGATATATCAAGACTTGTGTTAGATGAGAATCAAGTACTAAAAATTCCAAGAGATTACAAAACATATACAGTTGTTGCTACCGATACTTTAACTGATATATTAGGAAAAACAAATATGACAGCTGAAGAATTAATTGAAGCTAACAAAGATAAATGGTTAAAAGTTGGAACAAAAATAAATATTAAGTAATATAAATCCGTACGATTGTACGGTTTTTATTTATGTTTATTATAGTAAAGTTTTAAAAAATATACTTAACTTTATCATAAAACTACAAAATATTGAAAATGTAATTTATTTATGTTATAATAAATATAATTAATATATGGGAGAAGTAATATAATGGATACAATTGAATCATTGAGATGTACAATTTGTGGGTCTCACCATCTAACAAAAGTCAATGAAAATGAATATCGCTGTGATAATTGCGATTCAATTATCAACAAACAAAAAGCCGAGGATTACGAAAAGATATTTAGAAAATTAACCCAAGAAGGGAAACAATTTGATATTGAAAATATAAGAAGGCTAATTGATAAATCATTAGAAGGGCATATAAATAGACAGAATTTAATAAAGTATTGTTCTGATTTGTTAAGATATCTTCCTGATGATATTACTTCTAATTTTTATATAAAATTCATAAATAGAAAAACTGATCCCGATGCATACATAGAGTATTTTAACACAATTAAAAAAGAGGCATCGATTACCGAATTTAATAAAATTAAAGATATGATAATTGAAACAGTGCAAAAAAGAGAAGAAAAAGCAGTCCGTGATGTGTTTAAAAAATTCTACGATAACAAGTATGATGAAGAGATAACAAAATCATTAAAAAGAAGAGAAATTGAAATTGAATTATTTAGTAATATTCGTAGAGATGTTTTTATTTGTCATTCATCTTATGATAGAAAAATAGTTGATGAAGTATTAAAGGTGTTAGAAGATGATGGGAATACATGCTGGGTATCGTTTAGAAATATTCCACGTGATAGCGATAATTATTGGAAAAATATCGAAGATGCAATTAAATCGTGCGATATCTTTTTGTGTGTATCTAGTCAATACACAAATCAAAGTGAAGATTGCCGAAAAGAAGTTGAAATTGCTAGTAGCTTAGAAAAGAAAAAAAGAATAGAATACAAAATAGATGATTCTAGAGACATTACATTATTTAGAAATTTCTTTACGGGACAGTGGATAACTAGTATTAATGATTTACCTGAAAGAGTATATGAAATAAAGTTTAAAGAAAAGAAACTAATAAAAGAAGCTCTAAAGTTCTTAAATGATGGTAAATATATAGAGGCTAAAGAAAAATATCTTGAAGTAAAAGAGTATAGTGACGACTCTAGTATTGATGATCAAATAAATTTATGTTCAGGCTTAATTAGTGCACTTGATCTTATGAAAGAGGATATGTATCAAGAAGCCAAAGCAAAGCTATTAGTAATTGATAACATACAATACACAAAAGATTTATTAGATGTTTGTAATCAAAAATTAAAAGTAAATCAAGTAATAAAGGAAGAAGTTAAAGTTATTAATACTGATGGAATAAATGAAGAGTCATTAGAAAAACGTGCTTATGTATTTTTAGAAGATAAGAATTGGAAAAAAGCTGATGAATATGCAGAGAAAATGTTAGACCTTAATGCTAAATCTCCTACCGGATATATAATTAAACTTCTTGTAAGCTATAAACTTAAATCAGTTGATGAACTTGGTTCAGCTACTGTTGCTAGTTTTAGTGATAATAAAGACTATAAAAAAGCAATTAGTTACTCATCTGGAGAACTAAAGAAAAAATTAATAGAAATAAATTATAAAAATAATTATGAAAAAGGTATTATATATTTTAATAATATCAAAAAAGCTAGTGATTACAAAATAGCTGCTACACTATTTAAAAATGCAAATGACTATAAAGATGCTAAAGATTATTATAATAAATGTTTAACTTTTGAAAAAGAATATGTTTTAAAAGAAAAATATGATTATGCTTTAAAGCAAAAATCTGAGGGTAAGATAAACCTTTTAAAAGATATTATTGATTATAAAGATTCTAAAAAAATCATCGAACTTGAGTTAAATAATATTTATAAGGATATATGTTCACAACCTTTAGAAAACAGGCTAAACAAATTATATGATTTTAAAAGAAAATATGGCCACTTCAAAAATGTTGATTCCAAAATAGAAGAAACAGAAAAAGAAATACTGGAAAATAAATATCTAGAAGTATGTAGTAGCAATATTAATATAAGATATGACAAACTAAAAGAATTCCAAAAAGAAAATGGTGATTACAAAGATATTGATAAAAAAATAGAAGAGGCAGCTAGAGATAAAGAAGAATATGATTATAATATTGCATGTAATGCTAAAGCAAATAAACTTGACCTTCTAAATAATTTTAAAAATGTTTATGGCGATTATAAAGACATAAACAAAGAGATTGAAAAAGCTAAAAATGAGCAAATTGAAGCTGAGTACAAAAAGGCATGTTTATCTTCAATAACCACAAGAGTAGATCGACTTCTTAACTTTAAAAAATCATATGGAAACTATAAAGATATAGATAAAAAAATCATTGATGCTAAGGAAGAGTTTAAAGAATATAAGTATCAGTCACTAGCTTCATTAACTGGTGAAGAAAAATTACACAAGTTAACAGAATTTAAAAACCAATTTGGAAGTTATAAAGATATAGATAAACAAATAAAAATATATTTATCAAAAAAGAGAAAAAAGAAATTTGCTCTTGGTTTTGTAAAAATATTGGGCATACTTATGATTTTAGCTCTTCTAGCCTTTGATTGTTTATTATCAATACAATTATGTGCTTTACTAAATCCAAGATTTGAATTAGATAACTTTATATGGCTTTATAATCCATTAGTAACTATTGGTGTATGGTTTCTTATTCAGTTAATAGTATATTTGATTAGTAAGAATATAAAAATAAAAACTATAAGAATCATGAGAATACTTTTTTTTATTACAACACTGCTTTTCATCATCCCGAACATGTTCGGACAAAAGGAATATCGTCTGAACTCACCGGACGGCAAGTTGGAGGTTACCTTATATATAGGTGACCGGATTACTTACGAGCTGACGGAAGAAGGGCATACATTGGTAGCCCCCTCTCCCTTATCAGTACATCTGGATAATGGGACAGTCTGGGGTAACGGCTCCCATCTTAAGAGAGTCAGTCATCGCCAGGCAAATGAGGTGATTCCCTCTCCTTTCTACAAACGCAGTGAAGTAAAGGATGTCTATAATGAAATGACGTTAAGTTTCCGGGAACATTTCAACCTCATTTTCAGAATGTACAATGAAGGAATGGCATACCGGTTCGCAGCGACCGGAAACAGACCGTTCAAAGTTACAAACGAAGAAGCCGCCTTCAACTTCAACAAGGACTACAAATCGATTGTCCCTTATGTAAAAGATGGCGATAAACAACCGATAGAAGCCCAGTTCTCCAACTCTTTTGAAAACACCTATACACATATAGAGCTATCCGGACTGCCCCCCCAAAGACTGATGTTTACCCCCGTGGTAATAGAGCAGGAAAACGGCCGTAAACTTTGTATTGCCGAATCCGACGTGGAGAGCTATCCGGGCATGTTCCTCATCAACAGAAACGGGGGAACAGCACTCACTTCCGCTTTTGCCGCCGTCCCCAAAACAAAAAAACAAGGCGGGCATAACCAACTGCAAATATTAGTCACAGAGCGTGAAAACTACATTGCTTCCTGCCAGCCGAAAGCCAAACTACCCTGGCGCATCATTGTTGTGGCAAGAAATGACAAGGAGCTGGCAGATAACGATATGGTTTATAAGCTGGCTGCTCCATCACGCATGAAAGACATCTCATGGATACGTCCGGGCAAAGTGGCCTGGGAATGGTGGAACCATTGGGGAATCAAAGGCGTGGATTTCGAAGCTGGAATAAACAATGAAACATACATGCACTATATCGACTTCGCCTCCCGGCATGGCATCGAGTATGTGATTCTGGATGAAGGCTGGGCTGTCAACCTCAAGGCTGACCTTTTCCAAATTGTACCGGAAATTGATTTAAAAAAGCTCACGGCCTATGCCAGGCAAAAGAATGTAGGACTCATCCTTTGGGCAGGTTACCATGCCTTTGCCCGCGACATGGAACATGTATGCAAGCACTATTCCGAAATGGGCATCAAAGGATTCAAGATTGACTTTATGGATAGGGATGACCAGGAAATGGTAGACTTCCACTACCGGGCTGCCGAAATTGCCGCTAAATATAAGTTGATGGTAGACTTTCACGGCACGTACAAACCTACCGGGCTGAACCGCACTTATCCCAATGTCATCAACTATGAAGCCGTTCACGGGCTGGAACAGATGAAGTGGAGTGACATCCATACCGACCAGGTAACCTACGATGTCACCATGCCATTTATCCGTATGCTGGCCGGACCGGTAGACTATACACAAGGCGCCATGCACAATGCCAACAAACGGTGTTACCACTCCTCAATGGATACCCCAATGAGCCAGGGAACCCGTTGCCGCCAATTAGCTGAATATGTAGTATTTGAATCACCATTGAACATGTTGTGCGACAGTCCCACCAATTACGACCGTGAAGAAGAATGCACGGAATTCATCGCTGCCATCCCTACCGTCTGGGAACAAACAATAGCCATGAACGGAGAAATTGGAAAATACATTACAATGGCGCGCAGGAAAGGAGATGTCTGGTATGTCGGCTCCCTGACCAATTGGGATGCACGTACTCTGACACTGGACCTTTCTTTCCTCGGTGCAGGCAGATGGAAAGCGGAAATGTTTCATGACGGAGTGAATGCCAACCGCCTGGCTTCCGACTACCAAAAGACCGTCACAGACATTCCTGCATCCCGTAAACTGACCGTCAAAATGGCACAAGGAGGCGGATGCGCATTGAAAATATACAAAGAATAATTCATAGGCTTTTTAAACGTTAACTGATACATACGATTTATGAAAATTAAAAGATTAATGATTACTTGTTTGCTCGCAGTGTCTGTACTGGGAGGCAAGTCACAAGCACAAGACTTATTGTCCAATGTTTACGGACGCAATTACCAGCTACTGAATGGGAAGTGGGGAGCCATTGTAGACCTTTATGACCAAGGAGAAAGGATGCAGGTGTACAAAAACAGAAAACCTCAAGACAACAAGCAATTTTATGAATACTCTTTCGACGGAGGTTTGGTCCTGAATGTACCTGCCGATTTCAATTCACAAATGCCCGAGTTGAAATTTTATGAAGGAACAGTATGGTACGGACGCTCTTTCGATACCCCAAAGACTGACGGCAAACGTTTGTTTCTCTATTTCGGTGCGGTAAGTTACCGTAGCAAAATATATCTGAACGGGGAGAAAATAGCCAGTCATGAAGGCGGATTCACTCCCTTCCAGGTGGAAATCACAGATAAGGTAAAGCAAAAGGACAACTTCCTGGTGGTGAAAGTCAACAATACCCGCACCACGGATGCCATCCCTGCCATGTCCTTTGACTGGTGGAATTACGGCGGCATCACACGCGATGTAATGTTGGTAAGCGTTCCACAAAGCTACATCAAAGACCATTTCATCCAGTTGGACAAGGTACAATCCAACCTGATTCGTGCCAAAGTAACCTTATCCGAAGCAAAGCCTGGCATCAACGTACAAGTCGCCATCCCCGAATTGGGCATCAGACAGAACATGACTACCGATGCCAACGGAATTGCCCGGGCCACTATCAAAACCAAAAAACTGCAACGTTGGTCACCGGATGCTCCAAAGCTGTATGATGTGACCATCACTTCGGAAAGTGACCGGCTCAACGAGCAAATTGGTTTCCGTAACCTTTATGTAAAAGGCGAAGATATCTATCTGAACGACCGGCCCATCTTCCTGCGCAGTATCAGCTTCCACGAGGAAATTCCGCAACGTCGCGGGCGTGCCTTCTCTGAAGCGGACGCAACAATGCTGTTGTCCGAAGCCAAAGAGCTGGGTGCCAACATGATTCGTCTGGCACATTATCCACAAAATGAATATACTGTCCGCCTGGCAGAAAGAATGGGATTTCTTTTATGGGAAGAGATACCTATCTGGCAAGGGATTGACTTCAAAAATACCGCTACCCGTGAGAAAGCAGGCAGAATGATTAAAGAGATGGTGATGCGCGACAAAAACCGTTGTTCCGTTGCCTTTTGGGGGATTGCCAATGAAACAGCCACTTCCGCCCCGCGCAATGAATTTCTGAAACACATGAAACAATGTTGCCTGGACATCGACTCAACCCGTCTGATTACGGCCGCCTTCGATTTGGTACGCTTCAACCGCGAAAGCCGGAACTTTGAGATGAATGACTCCATTATCAACATCCTGGACATGGTAGCCATCAACAAATATATGGGATGGTATCATGACTGGCCACTGGCTCCGGACCAGGCTGTCTGGAATGTAGCTCCCGGCAAACCTCTTTTCATTTCCGAGTTCGGAGGCGAAGCGCTCTATGGCAAACATGGCGACGCGGAAGTCAAGAGTTCTTGGAGTGAGGATTATCAGGCACAACTCTACAAGGACAATCTGGAAATGTTTAAGCATATCCCCAACCTGCGCGGAACATCGCCGTGGATTCTTTTTGATTTCCGTTCTCCCTTCCGTTTCCATCCACACCAGGGAGGGGAATGGAACCGTAAAGGACTGGTTTCCGACCAGGGACAACGCAAAAAAGCATGGTACATCATGCGTGATTACTATAACCAAAAGAAAACAGAACAATGAAGCACAAAATAAAACACTACATGGCTGCCCTCCTCCTGACCTCTATGGTCTGGAGCGGGCATGCCCAAGAAAAGAATGAAATGGACTTGTCTGGTGAATGGGCATTCCAGACAGATGTCATGGACTTCCGGAGAGGTTCACTGGACGTACGTTACTGCCATCGCCTGCAGGAAAGCATCGTTCTGCCGGGAATTACAGATGACTATAAAATAGGCTACAAATCTCCTTACCGCCACCTGGATAGGCTGACCCGTGTCTACGAATATATGGGCCCCGCATGGTACCAGCGAGAAATAGAAATTCCTGTGGCATGGAAAGGCAAACGCATTTTCCTCTATTTTGAACGTACACACTGGCTCAGTTCGGTATATGTAGGCAAAGAAGAAGTGAGTAAAATAGACTACATCAGTATTCCCCACAACCACGAACTGACCCAATGGCTACATCCAGGCAAAAAAGAACTGATAACTTTCTGTATAGACAACCGCTACCAGTACGATACCCATAAATGGGACCATGCCCACTCCGAATTTACCCAAATAAACTGGAACGGAGTATTGGGCGAAATTAAGCTGGTAGCTGTAGACCCGGTCTATGTAGATGACATGCAGGTCTATCCGGACATCAAGAACAAAAGCATCAAAGTCAAAATGACTGTCCGCAACTGTACAGAACATACCGCCAGCGGCAAAATATCCTTCCACGTGACAGGAAAGGACTATAGACTACAAAAGGAAGTACCAGTAACAGTGACCGATTCCATTACTTATATCGAGGAAGAAATGTTTTTGGGTAAGGATATCCATTTGTGGAATGAGTTCCATCCCAATCTTTATACGTTGGACTGTAAGTTGACTTCCAGTGTAGAGGGCCAATCCTATGCGCATGAGAAAAGCACAACTTTCGGTATGCGCGAAGTAGAGGCTGGTGAGGACCATATCATCCTTAATGGCGAACCCATACACCTGCGCGGTACCGTTGAAAACGCAGTGTTCCCCAAGACCGGCTATGCTCCCGTGGACGATGCCTCTTGGGAACGTGTACTCCGTATCCTAAAAGAATATGGTATGAACCATATGCGCTTCCACTCCTGGTGTCCTCCTGCCGCTGCGTTCCGTATGGCAGACAAGCTGGGTGTCTATCTGGAGGTGGAAATGCCGATGTGGGGTAAAGATGCCCAACCCGATGAGAAGCGCTGGAATTTCTTCCGTCGCGAGCTGCGGGGTATCTTGAAAGAATATGGGAATCACCCTTCCTTCATTCTCTACTGTAACGGAAACGAAATTACCGGCGATTTCAGTTTCATAGAAGAGCTTACCGCCACGGCCCGCCAGTTGGATAACCGCCGTCTATACAGCGGTTCCACAGCCCGCACACGTGTCAAATCAGACCAGTTCTACATTACCCATCAGACTACCAAAGGACACATGGCCATCTACGAAGGACGTCCTTATACAAACTGGGACAAAAACAAGGAACTGGGAGTAGGCCTGCCCATCATCTCGCATGAATCCGGACAGCGGTGCATCTATCCCAATTTCGAGGAAATAAAGAACTTCACCGGCCCCGTACAAGCGCGTAATTTCGAGATATTCCGTGAACTGCTGGACAAAAACCACATGCTCGACCAGGCACATGACTTCTTCCGTGCTTCTGGAGCCTTGACCGCCATAGAGTACAAGGATGTCATAGAAGCCCAGTTGCGCACTTATCTGAAAGGCGGTTTCCAATTACTGTCTCTGAATGATTTTACCGGACAAGGATATGCACCGGTAGGCATTCTCGATCCTTTCTGGAATACCAAAGGGCTCATCACACCGGAAAAGTGGCGCGAGTTCTGTGCACCGACTGTTGCGTTGCTCCGTTTCGACAAACGCGCACTTTACAATGATGAGGTATTTGAAGGAAAAGCGGAAATATACAATTATGGACCTACCCTATTGAAAAACGCAAAAATCAATTGGAGTATCACCGACAGCAACGGTAAAACCCTTAAGAGCGGAAAACTGAAAACACAAACTGTCGGAAAGAACGGGGTATTTCCACTTGGCAGTTTCAGTTATGCATTGAACAATATCACTGAACCACAGAAGCTGACGGTCCATCTTTCTGTTGCACACGTAAAAAACAGCTGGGATATCTGGGTATATCCCCGTCATAGCAACTTAATGCAGTCCACTAGTGAAGTGCTCTACACCACAGTATTCGATGAAAAAGCAAAACAACACCTTGCCGATGGCAAGAAAGTGGTACTCTGCCCCAAACCTTCCAAAGTAAAAGGTCGTAAATCCGTGTTCCACAATCACTTTTGGAATCCGATAATGTTCAAATGGCCTCCTATGACCATTGGCTGTCTGATTCACGCCGAGCAACCCGTGTTCGCCGACTTCCCGACCTCATACCACACCGACTGGCAGTGGTGGGACATTCTGGAAAATGCCAAGGTTATTGAGATGAAGGATGCTCCGGCAGCACTGCGGCCTTTCATACAAGTAATAGACCATTACGACAATAATGAAAAGCTCGGTATTGGTTTCGAAGCAAAAGTGAAGAAAGGCAGTCTACTGGTACTGGCCGTAGATACCCAGAAAAACATCAACGAACGTCCTGCCACCCAGCAATTGCTGGAAAGCATTGACCGCTACGTAAAGAGTGACAAATTCGCTCCACAAATTACCGTTGACGAGTCCTACATTGAATCATTCTTAAAGAAATAAATAAAGGAAATATGATGAAATTATTCTTGCTTTGGGCTCTTTTGTTGCTGCCGGTCGGACCGGCAGCAGCACAAGAGATAAAAATGTCACAAACAGCTCCATTGGAACAAGTTTATGGAGAAACTGTAGAAGATGATGCCTTACTGCCCATGAATGAGCTGGATATGGATTTTGGCTATGCCCTCTATGAGACAACCGTTGATGTGGAAGAGGAGAATCCCACACTAACTATTGAAAACGTACGGGATTATGCTGTGGTCTATGCAGACGGCAAACTGCAAGGATATTTAAAAGATAGCAGTAAAAGCTTGAAAACCAATCTACCGATAGGTATACACAAACTTAGTATCTATACTGAAAATATCGGACGTATTACCTATGGTCCTGAAATTCTGGACAATTCAAAAGGTATCTACGGCAGCATAACATTGGGAAAGACAGATTTAGAAGGCTGGAAGATGACCCCATTGGAAATTAAGGAATGCGATGTGGCCGGAATAACTTTCAAAGAAGGTACCTCCTCCATCCCTTGCTTCCGTAAAGGTGGTGTCACAGTAAGCAATCCGGCACAAGAGACCTTTCTTGACGTGTCTGGCTGGGGAATGGGAGAAGTCTGGATAAACGGGCAATACTTGGGTGCCTACTGGGAAGAAAATACAGAAAAGACCCTGGAGATACCTGCTGGTGCTCTGATAGCAGGTAATAATGAAATAGTGGTATTTGAACTAAAAAATAACGAACAAGCTTCCATGACACTAACCGATAAGCCTATTTTCAAATAAGCCCTTGCATGTACTTGTTTATATTCCTTAAAAAAACGACCTTTGTGTAGGAGCAGATTCCGAAAAACGTGTCTTATTTAATGAGAATAGCATAATTATATATATCATGAAGAAACTAACATTTATCAGTTGCCTCCTTTTAAGTGGTTGCCTGGCCGGAGCAATGGCTGCAAACAAAAAGCAACCCATCTACAAAGATGCCAAAGCTCCCATTGAGGAGCGTGTAAATGACCTGGTCAGCAGAATGACACTGGAAGAAAAGGTACAACAACTCAACCAGTACACTTTGGGGCGGAATAACAACGAGAACAATCGTGGTGAGGAAGTAAAAAAAATTCCTGCCACATTAGGCTCCCTCATTTATTTTGATGAAGATGCCAATCTGCGTAACGAGGCTCAGAGAAAAGCAATGGAAGAATCACGTCTGGGTATCCCCATCCTTTTCGGATACGACGTCATCCACGGGTTCCGTACCATTTATCCCATCTCTTTGGGACAAGCATGTTCTTGGAATCCCCAATTGGTAGAACAAGCATGTGCCGTTGCCGCCCAGGAAGCACGCATGTCCGGGGTAGACTGGACTTTTTCCCCTATGATTGACGTGGCAAGAGACGGACGCTGGGGACGCGTTGCAGAGGGCTATGGCGAAGACCCTTATACCAATGCTGTATTCGGTGTCGCATCCATCAAAGGATACCAAGGTGAAGACATGTCCGACAGCAAGCGAGTAGCCGCCTGCCTTAAACATTATATCGGATACGGCGCTTCTGAAGCAGGACGTGACTATGTTTATACGGAAATCTCCAATCAGACTCTGTGGGACACCTATATTCCTCCCTATGAAGCTGGCGTAAAAGCCGGTGCCGCTACTTTAATGAGTTCATTCAATGACATCAGCGGCACTCCCGGAAGCGCCAACCATTACACGATGACAGAAATTCTGAAGAACCGTTGGAAACACGACGGCTTTGTTGTTTCAGACTGGTCTGCAGTACCGCAACTTATTGACCAGGGCCATGCTGCCGACCGCAAAGAAGCTGCCCGTCTGGCTTTCAACGCCGGCCTAGAAATGGACATGATGGGGCATTGCTATGACAGGCATATGGCAAAGCTGGTGGAAGAAGGTAAAATAAGCATGCAACTGGTGGACGATGCAGTGAAACGCGTGCTCCGTATCAAATTCCGCCTTGGACTTTTTGACAATCCCTACACCCCGACATCTACAGAAAAAGAGCGCTTCCTCCTTCCACAAAGCCTGGCTATTGCAGAGAAACTGGCAGAAGAGAGCATTGTTCTACTGAAGAATGAAAACAAGGTACTCCCTCTGGCAAACGGGAACAAGCCAACTATCGCCGTCATGGGGCCTCTGGTAGAAAACTGTGCCGAGCTCCTGGGGTCATGGTATGGACATGGACATGCAGAAGATGTCCTCCCCATCAAAAAGGCGCTGGATGCAGAATTTGCAGGCAAGGCTGAACTGATTTATACCGAGGGTTGTGGTTTCGACGGTAACGACACTTCCAAATTCAGTGAGGCACTGGCTGTAGCCCGGAAAGCAGATGTCATTCTACTCTGCATGGGTGAAAAGAAAAAGTGGAGTGGCGAAAACGCATCGCGTTCCATCATAGAACTGCCTGCCATTCAAGAGGAATTCATTGCTGAAATGAAGAAAGCAGGCAAACCGATTGTTCTGGTACTGGCTAACGGACGTCCTTTGGGACTCTCTAAAGTGGAACCTCTCTGTGACGCCATCGTTGAAATGTGGCAACCGGGAGTACCTGGCGGTAAACCATTGGCAGGTGTCTTGTCCGGCCGGGTAAATCCTTCGGGCAAGCTTTCCATTACTTTTCCACGTTCCACCGGACAGATTCCAATCTATTACAATCAGCGCAAAACAGCCCGTCCACAAAGTGGCAAATATCAAGACATCTCCTCTTCCCCACTGTATGAATTCGGATACGGCTTGAGTTATACCACCTTTAATTATGGTAATATCAACTTGCCCAAAGAAACCATCAGACGCGGTGAAAAGTTGGTAATGGAAATCCCAGTCACCAATGTAGGCAAACGTGACGGTGCAGAAGTGGTGCATTGGTTTATCTCAGACCCATTTAGCACGATTACCCGTCCATGCAAAGAGTTGAAGCACTTCGAAAAACAACTAATTAAAGCAGGTGAAACACATATATTCCGCTTTGAAATAGACCCGATGCGTGATCTTGCTTTTGTAAATGCCAATGGTGAACATTTCCTTGAAAATGGAGAATATTATGTAATAGTGAAAGACCAGAAAGTAAAATTCACGGTTATAGATTAATCTTCTTTTTATATTGCAGGCCATCCTCCTTTCATCATTCTAAAAGACAGATGGCCTGCAATTTCTATTTTAGAACAAATAAGTATACTGTTCTCCTAAAAATTTCTTGATATGCTTCAAGGCTTTGGTTATTTGGGCCTCCACCGTCTTGACAGAAATACCCATTTCCCCGGCAATTTCTTGATTAGTCTTCCCTTCCTCCCTACTTTTGCGATAAACCTGCCCACATTTGTCCGGAAGGGAACAAACAGCTTCTTCAATCAATCGATTCAGTTCTTCCATCTCCACCGAAGTATCAGCAGCAAGAGCATATCCATATTCTTCTCCTCCCTCGATGGGAACCGTATCCTTTTCATCGCGTAAAGCATTCAGGCAACGATTGCGTGCAGACTGGAAAAGATAAGCCTTGAATGAGATTTTAAGAGTCAAGTCGGCCCTACCCTCCCACAAATTCATAAAGATGGAAAGGGCCAGTTCTTCTATCTCCTGCTTGTCTCTCAGATAAAGGGACATGAAGCGGCAGAGTGAAACAAAATAAGTATCGAAAAGGTGCTTGAAAGCCTTCTCGTCATCTTGTTTGATTAACTGTAACAATAGGATATCATCTTCTGCAGGCATATCGAAGTTATATTAGATAAGGGCTTCTTGAGCGGCAAAGATACTAATATTATTTGTTCCTCGAAATTTATTAAAAAAATAATTGGAATTGGAATAAGGGTTAAACCCAAGTGATGTGTCATATAAGTGAAGGCCTATAAAAACATCATGATCATGAAAAAAAGTGTTCCTTGGAATTTAATCATTCCTAAGTTGAAACAGGAAATTTCCGCAGACGAAGAGCGGCAATTGGAGACTTGGTTACGCAGCAGTAACAACGAAGCGTTATTCAAGGAATTGCAACTGTTATGGGAAAAAATTCAGGCAAATGTAGAAAACTACACGCCCAATACCGAATATTATTGGAATGAACTTGTCAACCGTATGCACGCCAGCGAGCCTAAGCAGACTGCAAAACCTGCAAAGAAACGCTTCGAACTGAAACGGATATACCGCTACGCAGTAGCTGCATGTATAGCTGTTGCCATCGGTTGCTCATTCTACATAGGATTCCTTAACGGACAGCCTGAAGCCATGCCGCAGTTATACTCTAATTTGTCGGGTAAGTCTAAGGTTCTCCTTCCTGACGGAAGCGAAGTATGGATGCATACAGAGACCTCTTTGCAATACGGATCACAAATGAATAAGGATGAGCGTATCGTAAATGTAACTGGTGAAGCTTACTTCGATGTAGCACACGATGCTGACAAACCTTTTATTGTGCAGACAGAAGGTATGCGTATCGTAGTTCACGGAACCAAATTCAATGTCGATGCATTCCCCGGTTCGGAAAATACATTGGTGAGTTTGGTAGAAGGGTCCGTCTCTTTGGAAACCGAGACAGAGAACCGTTTCCTCAAACCGGGCGAAACAGCTACTTTTAATCGGAAAACCCTTACACTTAAGGTAGAAAAAGATGATGTACATTTTGCCTCTTCGTGGGCAAATACACAACTCGTATTCAGAAACCGTTCATTGGGAGACATTTGCAAACTGCTTTCTAAATGGTATCGGGTAAAGATAGACGTGGATCCTACATTATCCAATAAATATTTCTATACGTTTACGTTGCGTAGCGAACCGCTGGACGAAATACTCCGCATCATGGCACGCATCCAACCTATGAAATATACCTTTAACGAAGAGAATGAGTTGACAATTTCGTTTGCAGACACAAAACAAAAAGTAAAATGAAACAGTAACAAAATTAAAAACTTATGCCAAACAAACAAATGAGAAATGCACATTATTTAATAATTAACGAAAAGTAAACACCTACATTAATCTTTAAATTTAAGACAATTATGGATATAAGAAAACAACTCATCATTCTTATACTGGTACTTCTATGTGCCCCGGTTTCTGCACAAAAGAAAGAGAAACTGATCACACTGAAGTTCACAAATATCCCATTATCAGAGGCTATGCCAAAAGTGGAAAAGCAAAGTGGATACACTTTCTTCTATGAATCGCAGCAAATAGACATCAAACAGAAAGTCAGCTTGAATGTTAAGAATGAAACTATTAATAAGACAATAGCAGCCTTATTGAAAGGGACCAATGTTAAATTTGAAATCGACGCAACACACATTATTTTATATACCGGAAAGAATAACAAGGCAATATCCGGACAACCACAGAACATCTCTGGTACAGTAATTGACGAAAGTGGTGAACCGATTATCGGAGCAAATGTCATGGTGGAAGGAACCAGTACTGGTGTCATTACAGATCTTGACGGAAAATACACAATCAACGCACCGGCAGGGAGTAATCTCAAAATCTCCTATATCGGTTATGTGACACAGACTGTAAAAGCTGGTAGAAACAGTACCGTAAAGTTAGTGGAAGACAGTAAAACACTGGCAGAAGTCGTGGTAATCGGCTATGGTACACAGCGTAAGTCCGACCTGACTGGAGGTCTGGTATCAGTAGACCAGAAGAAACTGAACATGATAAATAGCAGTAACTTGATGGACCGTCTCGCAGGACAAATTCCGGGCTTAAGCGTAACTACTGGTGATGCGAAACCGGGGGCAGACCAAACCCTCCGTGTACGTGGTGAAAACTCATTAAGTGCTGACAATGCACCGCTCATTGTATTGGACGGTATTCCTTACAATGGTTCTTTGAGTGATATTGACCCAAACATCATCGAAAGCCTTAGTGTCTTGAAAGATGCTTCCGCAGCAGCTATCTACGGCTCACGCGGTTCCAATGGTGTTATCTTGATTCAATCAAAGAAAGGCAAGAAAGGTGCACCCCAAGTTACATACAAAGGGCAGTTCAGAATGTCGCAACCCCAACAGACTATTGATGTGATGACTCCAGACGAATACATCACATTTAAACAAGACATTGCACGCCTGAAAGATGGATGGAGCGGAGACCAATTGGCTCCTGAGAATATTCTGAGTGCCAGCGAACTTATAAATTACAAGAAAGGCGTTACAAACGACTGGCAGGACTATATTTTCCGCAATGCATTTACCATGGAACATCAAGTAGGCATTTCCGGAGGTACTGAAAGCACCACTTATATGGGGGCAGTTTCCTATCTGGATCAAGAAGGTGTAGTCTACAATTCTGCTATGAAACGTTACAATATCAATTTGAATGTCACACAAGTATTAAACAAATGGCTGACTATTGGTATACAGACCCAATTTATTCAAAGAGATGGCGGTGGTATAACCCCGAATATTGAACATGCTGTAAAGCAAAGTCCTTATGGTATCTACAAAGATGAAAACGGCAAGTATTATGAAGAACCTATGGACCAATCCCTGATTATTAACCCGATGGCCAATGTCAATGCCGACCAAGATCAAACAAGACGTAACTTCTTCATCAACACCTATGCTGACATTCTGTTGCCGGTAAAAGGTCTTTCAGCCCGTACAACCTTTGGTTACAACTATCGTAGCGACTTTACCGGCACATACTATGGCCGTGACACCAAAGACGGTAGAACAGCCAGCGGAAAAGCCAGCATCAACAATGAACACTACTGGGATTACACTTGGGAAAATCTGCTCAAATATAATCGTGAATTTGGCAAGCACCGTTTCGACGCTACAGGTTTGTTCAGTGTACAACAAACTCAGAAAAAGACTTCCAAGTCAAGTGCCGAAAGTTTTGTAAACGATGATTCCAGTTATCATAACATCAATGCAGGTGAAAAGAATAAAACCGTAAGTTCTGGTTTATCAGAAACCTCGATGCTGTCTTATATGCTTCGCTTGAATTATTCATATGCAGGAAAATATATGTTGACCCTGACCGGACGTTCCGACGGTTATTCTGCCTTCGGTGCAAACAACAAGTATGCATTCTTCCCGTCAGTGGCTGCTGCATGGAACATTGCTTCCGAAAGTTTTATGGAAAATGCACAAAACTGGCTGGACCAATTGAAGCTCCGCGTATCTTATGGTTCTAACGGTAACCAAGCCATCAACCCCTATCAGACATTGGACCGTCTGCACCTCACAAACTATATCTGGGGTGACGGTGGAGCAGGTGTCAACGGTGCTTATCTGGCCAACGACGGTGTCGGAAATCCGAATCTAAAGTGGGAAACAACCCAAACATTCAACGTCGGTATCGACTATTCATTCTTCAACGGCCGTATCAACGGTAACATTGAAATGTATGTCGCCAACACAAAAGACTTGCTGATGAAACGTACTGTTCCTATCATGAACGGCTATAAAACCATTTGGGATAATGTGGGTAAAACACGCAATAAAGGTGTTGAATTTACCTTGAACACCGTCAACATACGTAATAAGGACTTCGAATGGAGCACCGGAATCATCTTTTCACTGAACCGTGACAAGATTGTAGACCTACGTGGTGACAAAAAAGATGATATCACCAATAAATGGTTCATCGGCAAACCCTTGCGAGTTTACTACGACTATGACGTCGACGGCATCTGGCAGGAAGGTGACAAATTCACCTATACCGCAGCAGACGGTACAGAAAAAGAGATCCAAAAAGGTGCCAAACCAGGTTCTGCCAAAGTGAAAGATGCAGACGGAAACGGTTATATTGACTCCAATGACAAAGTTATCATCGGTTCAAAGAATCCAAGCTTCCTCATGTCTATGAGCAATACATTGACTTACAAGAACTTTTACTTGTCATTCTTACTGAATGGAACCTTCAAAGTTACACGTGAGTTGAACGAAGCCAATATCGGAAGTTGGAGTTACAACTTATACAACTATCTGCATAATGCCGATTACTGGACACCGGAACACACCAATTCCAAATATGCTTCTCCAGCATATAACAACTTCGACGGACACAGCTATTACAAAGACTTTACATACATCCAAATAAAGAATATCACTTTAGGATACAATTTTGAAAAGAATTTTGTAAAGAAATTGGGACTGAGCGGTTTGGGAGTCAATATCAGTGTGGAGAATCCTTATACATTCTGTGACATACGCAGCGTATTGAACTATGACAACAGTTGGTTTGCCTCTTACCCGACTGCACGTTCCTACGTACTTGGACTGAACTTATCATTCTAAACTTACTTAAATATATATACAATGAAAAATTATATATCAAAAGCAACTCTAGCTCTGTTAGTAGCTCTGTCTGCTACCGGTTGCTCTGACTTTCTGGATGAGAAACTGAAAAGTGAACTGGCTCCGGACAACACATATACAAGTTCCTATGGTTTCGAAGTAGGTTCTACCGGACTTTATGCCGAAGCACGCTCTGAATACAACACTTGGGGTGAAAACGGTGCCTTCATGCACAATGCCGCTTGCCCTTACGAAGCATTACAGATTGCCACTGACCTTGCTACCATGGGTACCAAAGACGGTTCTATCCAACCGTTCGGTTTCTTGACATTAACTCCAAATACCGGTATTGTAGGCTCCTACTGGAACTGGGCTTATAGTCTGATTGCAGGAGCCAATGAGATGTTGAAATACTCGGAAATAAACACGAACTGGGATAATAGCACAGACAAGGCGCTCTATCAGGCAGAATCACGTTTTTTCCGCGCCTATGCATACCGTACATTGGTTTATCTGTATGGAGACGTTCCTTATGTAGACAAGATTCAAGATCAGTTCAGAATCGATTTTACCCGTACACCGAAGGAAGAGGTTATTGCCCACATGGTAGAAGACCTTCAGTTTGCTGTCGAGAACCTGCCTACTGACCCTGATGCCGTAAAAGTCGGCAAGCTGACCAAATGGGCGGCAGAACACTTACTAAGTGAGGTTTACTTGATGCAGGGTGATTATGCAAAGGCTGAAACTGCTGCAGAGAATGTCATCAACAGCGGATATTTCCACTTGATGGAAGACCGCTTCGGTGAAAAGGCAAAAGCAAACGGCGATGTGTTCTCCGACCTATTCGTTGAAAACAACCAAAATCGCACATCCGGCAATATGGAAAGCATTTGGGTCATGCAGTTTGAATATAACACTACTGGTGGCGGTACAAATTCCGATGACTGGACACGCCGTGCCTGGGAACCCAAATACTTCGAGATTACCGGTTTTGTTTTGGCAGACTCACTGGGTGGCCGCGGCTTGTCGCAATTGGTACCAATGAAATGGTGGATTGGAGAAGATACCGGTTTCTTTGATGAAGAAGACATTCGTAATTCCGAATACAACATCAAACGTAACTGGTATTACAACAACGAGAACATGCCCGACCTTTATGGTAAAAAAGCCACGATTACAGACGAAACATGGTTTACCACCTTCCGTCTTTATCCGGCTCTGACAAAATTCTTCTATGGCCGTTCCGAAAACCTTTCTTTGACCGGTTCCTACCGTGACCGCATGAAGTTCCGTTTGTCCGAGACTTATCTCTTACTCTGCGAAGCAAGGTTGGGGTTGAACGATATTTCAGGTGCCCGCGAAGCAATCAATGTTGTACGCCGTCGCGCACATGCTCCTGAAATTACGGACAGTGAAATGACCATGGACTTCTTGCTGGACGAACGTATCCGCGAGTTGGTAGGTGAAGAATCACGCCGCTTTACCTTATGCCGTACCGGCAAATTATTGGAGCGTACCCGCAAATACAATACAGAATCGGGGCCCGTTATGCGTGATTACCACACATTATGGCCGATTCCTCAGAGCATAATCGATTCAAATACGGGTGCAGAATTCCCGCAAAACGAGGGATATTAACAGCACAAAGACAAAATAAAACACGAATAAAGGTAAAAAGATAGTTTTCAAGATTCTCATAAAGGGAATTGTCCGCGTCCATTGAGAACAAAGGCAATTCCCTTAATTTTATCAATAAACAATCATGAAGATACACAGACAATTAACAGCAGCAGCCTTTCTGTTTATCAGTATGGCAATCATGGCACAAGTGCCATTCAGCAAAAAGGAAGTAAAAGAGAAAATGAAGCAAGTGGCAGACTGGCAAATTTCCAATCCTAACACTGCCCACGAACACCACGACCTGGATTGGACCAATGGAGCACTTTATGTAGGTATGGTAGATTGGGCTAAACTGGCAGAAGAGGAGTACAATGACAGCACCTACTATCAATGGCTCTATAAAATAGGAAGACGAAACTGCTGGCAACCCCATCAGCGGTTGTACCATGCAGACGATATAACCGTTTCCCAATCATTCATTGACTTATACCGTAAATATAAAAAAGAGGAAATACTGGCTCCTACCCTGGCACGTACGGAATGGATTGTCAACCATCCATCCAACGGTACATTCAAACTGGAGTATGGTGACAACAAAACCCTAGAACGCTGGACCTGGTGTGATGCCTTGTTTATGGCCCCCCCGGTTTATGCCAAGCTATACCGTGAAACCAACAACCGGAAATACCTCCAATTCATGGACAATGAATACCGGGCTACCTACGAATACCTATTCGATAAGGAAGAGAACCTTTTCTACCGCGATTGGCATTATTTCGGTAAAAAAGAAGCCAATGGCAAAAAGGTGTTCTGGGGACGTGGAAATGCCTGGGTACTGGCCGGTCTGGCAGAAGTATTGCAGGAGTTGCCCAAAGGCTTGATGGAACGCGCTTATTACGAAGAACTGTTTATCCGGTTATGCACACGTATCGCCGGATTGCAGAACGAAGACGGTTATTGGCATGCCAGCCTTCTGGATCCGGCTTCTTATCCTTCTCCCGAAACCAGTTCCACCGGTTTCTTTGTATATGCGTTGGCCTATGGCGTAAATGCGGGACTCTTGAATGAAGACGATTTCATGCCAGTCATTATAAAAGGCTGGAAGGCACTGACCGATGCTGTAGATGCAAGCGGTAAACTTGGCTGGGTACAGCCTATCGGTGCCGACCCCCGTAAAGTGACGCGTGACATGACAGAAGTTTACGGTGTCGGTGCGTTTCTTGCAGCAGGATGCCAGATATACAAGATGGCTGTAGATACGGAAGCTGATTATATAAAAATCTGGCCAGACAGAAAAACCATGCAGGGAAACCCTTTAAGTGGTTGGGTTGTTTATGCAAATGAGAATGTCAGCGATGACTTCTGGAAGAAATACGACCATATCTATGTACCGGAAAAAGGAACAACCGTGAAAATCTCCGATTATGCACGCACACTCTATATCCGTACGCATTGCATTCAAGGAGCAGAATATAAATGAAAAAATAAAGGAACAGATTGTTCTGGAAGATTAAAGAAAGAAGGAAACGATATGGAATTTGAAAAGTTGAAAAAAGTAATTCAAGGGGCACTCGACAGAGGTATGCGTCTCTCTTTCCGTGTAGTTGTCGACAGCCGCGACCGAAAAAATGAAGCCACTCCGGCCTATGTATTCGATGCAGGAGCCAAATACTATACAGACAATGGAAAACGCTCTCCCTATCCTGATGACCCTATCTTCCAGGAGAAATATGCAAAGTTCATAGAAGCATTTGCCCAAAAATACAATGACCCTGACCTGGTGGAATTTATAGACGGCTACGGTCTTGGCAAATGGGGTGAGGCACACACTATGAAGTACATTGACCCCAAGAACCGGGAAGCTGTGTTCAATTGGATTACAGACCTCTACGTCAAACACTTCACCAAAGTACCTTTAGTTATCAACTACCATCGTTGGATGGGTGCAGGCAAAGACTGGGCAGGTGAGGAGAATTTTGATCCCGATAGTAAACGCTTGTTGGACAGCGCTTGCGAGAAAGGCTTTTCCTTACGTCATGATGCTTTCGGAATGAGAGAGTATTACGGCCAGTGGGAGCGAAACTATGTGAAACCTTGGATTATGAAACGCCCGGTTCTACTGGAAGGTGGATGGATTGTGAGCAAGCACCCTTATCACAATGACCCGAGCGGTTACAAAACAGCCAAAGATGTGCGTATCGGAGAATTTGAAGACGGTCAGGAAGCTCATGTCAACATGATGGATTTCCGTGTAGGAGACGAAACCATGAGTTGGTTCCGTGATGCCTATCCTTTGGTTGAGCGTTTCATCTCCGAAGGAGGTTATCGTTTATATCCCGATTCCATTGTAGTTCCCAAAGAAATGAAGAGTGGTTCAAGAATAAAGATAGTACATCGCTGGAACAACTTAGGCTGGGGATATTGCCCAACCAATATACCACAATGGAACCAAAAGTATAAAGTAGCTTTCGCATTATTGAACCAAGACAATCAAGTAGTCTACTCTTATCTGGACAACAATACTGATTTATCCGTCTGGATAAAAGGCTATCCCACTTCCTATGAGTTCACTCCCAAACTTCACGGGGTAAAAAAAGGAACCTATACCTGGGCAGTAGCTTTAGTCGATACAACCAAAGGCAATGGAAGCAATGTTAAGGGGCTGGATATCTCTGCCAAGGGAACCTTCACTAATTCTGGTTGGTTAAAACTGTCAGAAGTAACTGTAAAATAAATAAGACACCCCATCGACTTTATAAACAAGAGGCTGAATTCAATCTTGAATTCAGCCTCTTGTTTATAAAGTCCAATCCATCTATTTCTTTTGCGGCAACCCCTTCAGCAAGTGGTCCACCGCCGCTTTCAGCTGTGCATCTTCTCCCTTCAAAACAGCTTCCGGTTCATTATAGACCAGGATATCAGGCTGCAACGTGCGGTTCTCCAGATAGTTGCCCTGCATATCCATGCAACCTACCTGCGGAATACCGAATACAATACTTGGATCGATCTGGCTTTCCCACCAGACAGCAGTCATGGTTCCTGCCACGGGAGCACCTATCAGCTTACCGATACCCAACGTCTTGTACACAAAAGGAGTACCGTGGGCATTGCTGTAATTATCCTCGCAAACCAGCATACACGA
>ENA-ORNF01000132-ORNF01000132.1-human-gut-metagenome-genome-assembly--contig:-NODE-132-length-71113-cov-5.392736_pt1 | contig 71113 bp, 60 predicted proteins | sample MGYA00242110_ERZ509012 | MGnify/ENA primary metagenome ERZ509012 (study PRJEB26280, sample SAMEA2338714) | human gut metagenome | biome: human gut; feature: human-associated habitat; material: faeces... | reverse complement strand
TAAAGGCTCCCTCCGCTGCGAGCCATGCCTATTCATAAGATTGTCAGCAAAGAATGCTGTCAATCTTATTTCATAGACGGCTGTCGAGTGTGTCCGTAAGATCGGACGCACAGTATAAAAATAGAGTGAACCAACCTCGCTTGTGCGCAAGCGCCCATCGAGGTGTTCCACTCTATTTTTGCATGGCTCGTAGCTATGCTAACTTTCTATTTATCTCTCTTCTCCCATGAAGAACAATGCCAGGGTTCCGGGGCCGGAATGGGAACCGATGGTGGGCCCCACATAGTTGATGAGGAAGCTGTCCATGCCGAAACGCTCCTTGATCAGATCTCTCACCAGTTCCGCAGCAGGCAGATCATCACCGTGGCTGATAAAAATAATATCATTCTGGTCACGGTAGGATCCCATCTTCTCCTCCATGTAATCCACCAGTGCATACAGAGATTTCTTACGTCCTCTTACCTTACCGATGACGATCAGGTGACCCTCATTATCCACATGCAGCTTCGGCTTGATACCGGCCAGTGTTCCCACGAATGCAGTTGCCTTACTGACACGTCCGCCACGGTAGAGATGGTACAGATCGTCTACCGTAAATACATGCACCAGATGCAGGCGGTTGTTCTCCACCCACTCTGCCACTTCTTCCATGGATTTGCCCTGATCTCTTAAAGTCACTGCCTTATGAACCAATAGTCCCTCTCCCAGAGATGCGCAGAGACTGTCGATCACGATGATCTTACAGTCAGGATGTTCCTCCATGATCTCATCCGCTGCTATGCGCATACTGTTGTAAGTACCGCTCAGTCCGGAGGAGAAAGCGATACAGAGAATTTCTTTATTTTCTTTCAAATATTCCGTAAAATGGGCTTTTGCCTCCTCAGGATTGACCTGGGATGTGGTCGGCATCCTGCCCTGTCTCATCATTGCATAGAATTCTTTTTCGGGAAGTTCCTGGCCTTGTCCGTAGGTCACACCATCCATGATGTAACTTAAGTTCATACATCCAAGATCATGTTTCGTCAGATACTCTACCGGCAGATCCGCAGTACTGTCTGTAACGATTTTAAACATTGATCGTCCTCCTGATGCTATCAATTTTTTCTTAAGCATACATCAAAAGGTCAACCATTTCAATTTTCGCTGACAAAAGTGATACATTTTGTCACATCATTTTAGTTTTCGGCATTCTTCTCCTAAAAAAGCGATTCTTCATCTTTGCTTTATCAAACGGGATCAACGGATACAGATAACTTTGTCCGGAGATCGTCTTATTCGTAAGGAGCGCCAGAGCAAAAATGATCAGTCCGGCAATATATCCCCACATACCGAAAATCTGCGTCAGTACCAGGTTCAGGATCCGCATGAACTTCAATGCGTATCCCAGTTCATAATTGGCCTGGGTATAATTGGCAATGGCAACAAACGCCATGGCAAGCATCACCTCGGAGTTAAACCACCCGCTTTCCACCGAAAATTCTCCCAGCACCAGCGCCGCCATGACACTCAGGGGAGTACTCAGCATATTCGGTGTATTGACTGCCGCAAGCCTTAGTCCATCAATGGCCAGCTCCAACAGCAGGAACTGCAGGATCAACGGTACATTGGGATTCTCTTTTAAAATAATAAATTCCAGATTTTCCGGAACCCAGGTCTGATGATTCATCAATAACAGATATGTCGGTGTCACGAAGTACGTAAGCAGTGCGATCAGGAAACGGGTCAGCCGCAGATAAGTTCCGGTGACCGGCGGAAAATAATAATCATCCGCCTCTTCCACTACATCAAAGATCGTGGTCGGCAGGATCATGGCGGCGGAGGAGTTATCCACCAGGATTACCAGATTGCCTTCCAGCACCTGTGCTGCTGCCGTATCCGGCCGTTCGGTATATTTAAATTTTGGAAATGGATTGTACCACTTCCGTTGATACAGACACTCCGCCAGGCTTTCCTGATTCATGACCAGAGCATCCACATGAATGGAACGGATCCGTTCCCTGATTTTTCCAAGAAGATTCGGATCCACTCGGCTCTCCATATAACACAATACAATATCCGTTCTGGAATTCTCCCCGGCATTCAGCATCTCCATATGAAGATCCGTGCTGCGGATCCTGCGGCGGATCAGTGCTGTGTTGACTACTACCGTCTCCACAAATCCATCCTTGGATCCCCTAAGTACCTTATCCTTATCTGGTTCCTCTACCCCTCTGGCAGGATAGGTTCTGGCATCAATCAGCACAGCCTTTTCATAACCGTCCACCAACAGGACAAACACTCCTGCCAACAGTGCTCCCAGAATCTTCTCCCAGGTATCATCCAGTTCCACCTCCACATAGGGAATGGCAATTTTTGACATATTGTGAGCATCTTTGGGGAACTCTTCTACCTTCAGATTCATCAGATACTGCAGAATTTTCTGCATCAGTTCGTCCTTACAGAAGCCGTCGATCAGATACATACAGGCATCCGTGTTCCCCAGTCGGATCACCCGGTGAATGATATCAAAATTCGTTTCCAGTCCCAGCAGTTCATCCAGATACTTCATGTTCTGTTGCAGCTTTTCGGAAATTCTGACTGGTTTTTGTTGCTTCGTCTGTGACATAAAAAATCCCCCTTGGGTTATGATCTAAATTCATCATGTCCCAATCGGGGGATTTTATTCTTCTGTCCTTGTGCTGTTACTTCGTAGTACTTCCGAAGCCGCCATTACGGATGCCATCTGCATCATCATCTTCTGTAATGCCGTACTGCATAAATATGCCCTGGGCAAAACCGGTTCCCGCAGGCACTTCCACGGTCTTTCCTTCGTTGGAATCATTGGTGATCTTCATGAAAATATGTCCTTCATTATCTGAAAAGAAATAATCGCTGTCAATGATGCCTACGGTATTGTTCATCTGCAGACGGTATTTAAAGCCCAGTCCGCTTCTGGGATAAACCTGCAATACCCAGTCTTCCCGCATCTCCGCACGGATACCTGTAGGGATCTTAATGGTCTCGCCGGGTGCCAGTGTAAAGGAAAACGGAGCAAAGAAATCGTAACCTGCACTCCCCTTCGTAGCTCTCTTCGGGAGCTTTAGATTTTCATACATTTCCTTGATCTGCTCTTCCGTATGCTGCGGATATTCTTCCTGCATGGCAGTCAGGAACTGCGCAGGACTTACAAAATGAAATTTCGCTATTCTATGCATTGTCTGTTCTGTCCTTTATCTTCTTTATTCTATCCTGTTCTTGTGGCCGCTTATGCGTAATCCCCACAGTGCAGCACCGGCTCCTGTCTGTTGTCACTTTCCAGTGTCTTTTTCACATCGATCACCCGCTGGTTCTTACTGCCCTTCCACAGAAGCTTTACATCTTTTTCTTCTACATGGAATTCACCATCGACCACCACATCCACATATTGCATCACCGGCAGGTCGCAGATGTCATCCCAACTGTCTCCGGTATACATCCAGATCGTCTTTGTAGGATACTTTTCCTTAATCTCACGCATGAGCTCCTTGACATCCGCACGGTTCACCGGATGCATCGGATCTCCGCCGGAAAAAGTGATGCCGGAAATATACGGCTTTTCCAGTTGATCAAAAATCTCCTGTTTCGCATCTGCATCGAACAAAAGACCTCCGTCAGGATCCCAGGTAATAGGATTCTGACATTCCTTACAGCAATGGTTGCAGCCTGCTACCCACAGTACGACCCGCAGACCATCGCCGTTCAGCATATCGTCCTTGGTTATATTATGATATCTCATTGCCTCAGTCCATCCTGTCTCTACATACTTTTCCGCTCTGCGATCTCTGCCATCTTGGCATCATTCAGTCTCGTATCTCCATGTACTCTGGAGTATGAAAGATAGCCGTTCATGCGGTCGATCTTGGTCAGATTCCGGCTGCCACAGACAGGACATACATCCATCTCCAGTTCCTGATGTCCGCAGTCGTCACAGTAAGCCAGGGACAAATTGACACCTTCATAAAAGCCCAGATCCATGGCTCTATGGATCAATGTCTTAATGGCTTCGGTATTGTAGTCGATAGGATATTTTACATACTGGATCTTGCCGCCGTTGCTCAGATCCCAGAAACGGTTCTCCAGATCCTGTTTCTGGATTGGTGTAATATCCTCGGTTACATGGCAATGGAAACTGTTGCTGACATATTCTCTGTCAGATACCCCTTCGATAATACCGTATTTTTCACGGAACTGCTTGACCTGCAGACCGCACAGATTCTCTGCAGGGGTTCCATAGATGGCATACAGATTGCCATCCTCTTCCTTATACTCTGCAATCTTCTGATTAATATGTTCCAGTACTTCTACCGCAAAAGCACCGTCCTCTACCAGAGATTTCCCATTGTACAGTTCCTGCAGCTCATTCAACGCCGTAATGCCGAAGCTGGCGGTAGCGGATCTCAGTAACGGTTTGATCTTGTCTGTCAATTTCAGATGGCCACCCAGGAAACCGCCTTCGCAATAAGCCAAAGGGTTTGTGGAAGCACGCATCTCTCCCAGATAAGCATACGTACGGATATGCAGCTGACGGATCAGCTCCAGATAATAATCCAGTACTTCATAGAAGTCTCTGCTCTCTTTTCTCGCCTTGGCCAGGATCATGGGCAGATGCAGGGATACCGCACCGATATTGAAGCGGCCCACGAATACCGGCTGATCTTTATCATCTGCGGGATGCATACCGCCTCTCTCATACCAGGGAGACAGAAACGCTCTGCAGCCCATGGGAGACACGATCTTGCCGTACTGTTTGTACATACTTGCCACATACCCTTTGCCGGTGAGGCTCAGCCAGTCGGGATACATGGTCTTGGCAGAACATTCCACACCTGCCTCGAACACATCCTCCAGAGGCTTTCCGGGACCGTGCAGGTTCTCATCATATAAAAATACGATTTTCGGGAACAATACGGGTTTTTTGTGATCTTTTTTGCCCTGTCCCTTTCTCCGTACTTCCAGCATAGTGATAGTAGCCATCTTTGCAAATTTTCCGGTGCCCGTTCCTGCGGTCACAGTAATAAACGGATAATCACCGCGACTGCTGGCCACAGTATTAAACTTATATTCCCATCCCTGGAATCCCTGCTCAAATTCCTTGCGCACATCTGCCAGTGCTTCTGCCTCTGCCACATCTGCGGCGATTCCCAGGCGCTCATATTTTGCAAGTGCTCTGTTATAAGACTTCTCCGCATAAGGCTCCAGGATCAGATCCACGCTGGGTACAGTAAATCCGCCATACTGCTGGCTGGCTGCGCTTAAAACGATATCTCCGATGACATCAAATGCCACATCCAGGGTCTTAGGTTCGTTGTACCAGATATTGCCCATCTCAAAGCCACCGGTCAGAACGCTCTGCACATCAAACAGACAGCAGTTCATGGTATCTCTTCTGGCGGACATATCATGGACGTAGATATAGCCATCACGGCAGGCCTGGATCTCTTCCGTGGTCAGGAAAAATTTCTGATACAGCTCCTTGTTCAGCTGATTAAAGATCAGACTGCGCTTGGTGGATACCAAAGCGGAATCCGTATTTGCATTTTCCTTATCTCCGATGTACATGATGGACTGGCTTTTTTTGTAGACATCATCCAGCATCCGTACAAAATCCTGCTTATAGTTACGATAATCGCGGTAGCTTTTTGCGACGATCGGTTTTACCTGTTCTAAGGCACTTTCCACAATATTGTGCATAATGGGAATGGGTACTTCATCCACTTCCAGTTCATCAACTTTCTCTACCACATACCGGCAGATCTGTTCTTTTTCTTCTCTGGTGAATTTTGTCAGGGCACGGTACGCACTCTTGCCTACGGCACTGATCACCTTCTGTACATTAAAAAGCTCTTTGCTCCCGTCCTTTTTAACGACATAAATCTCCCTGTCCGGTCTGAACTTTTTGCCATAATCTTCATTTTCTTCATGGTCATGTTCAAAATTACTGCTCATCTTTCTCTTCCCTTCATCCGATACTCTCCGGTTTCCGCCCGGATCTACTGTATTTCCCCTTACTTACGATAACGTTTGCGAATACCATATATGGTGTTCGCAAGCATCAAAAAGCAATATATTGTGGGTGCTATGTATCAGTATAAAAAAGAATCCCTGGCTTGTCAACGAGGGATCCTTTAGAAAACTATACAAAAAAGATTTTCAATTTTTGGGTAACTTTTTATTTCTCTGTCTGCGACTGTTCCCGTAAAATATCCGAAAGCCACTGTACATAACGTTTTTGTACCGCTTCCGGAGCTACGATTCCGGCACCGGGTCCGATGCCGGCCAGCCATCCGAAAAACTGTCCGCTGACAGCCACTTTTGCCCGGATCCGAAACTTTGTATCCGATACCGGACGGATATCTGCCTCTCTGCCGAAACGATCCAGTACCACACCAATGAGACGCATGGGAAACTCCATGGTCACCACACTTTCCTCTCCGGCGAACATCCCAAAAGTCTGGTTCGTATAAGCTGTCACATCAATCTGCGAGAACTGCTGTACCCCTTCCCTCGGCTTCTCCGTTACCTCGACCTGACCCATTTTATCCACACGGTAATGCTTAATGACCTTATCGTCGCTGTCATAGGCTGCCAGATAATAGTTTTCCTCCCGCCAGATCAGTGCCCAGGGGCTGACGCATTTATTTCCGTTTGGTCTTACCACCAGTTGTTTTTTCAAATTCCAGTCCAGATACAGAAAAGAGATCTGTTTATTCTCCTGAATTGCCCGGTGAATGGCATCAATACTATAATAAATGCTCTCATTCTCCGTCTTGACCCTTCCCGCTACATAGACCTGTCTCTGCAGCTTGCCGGCATCGTTCTTACCGGCGATCCGTTCCAGTTTCCTGATCAGTTCCCTGGATTTTTTCGTCGTGATGAACCGGGAGGACTGTACTGCATCTACCAGAAGCTTTAACTCCGGCAGTTCAAATTCACGGCTGCCCAGATAATAGCCGCCACCCAGTCTGCTCTGCACCTGCACCACATCATAGCCGAAATCCGCAAGACATTCCATGTCATTGTAGATACTCTTGCGTTCTGCATGGATCCCCTGATTTTCCAGATATTTAATAATATCCGGGGTACTCATGGGATGCTTTTCATCCGTGTTCTCCTGCAGCATTTTGATCAGATATAAAAGTTTTAATTTCTGTCCCGACGATTTTGCCATGGATTATTCTTCTGTCTGTTTCATTTCCTCTGTCGCATTTTTCTTCTTGCGCAGAGTGATTCCCAGAGTAATGGCTGCAGCACCTACCGCTGCGATCACTACAAGTACTACCAGATATGATAAAAATGAATTCAAAAAACTTACTGCCATAATGTCTTCTCCTTTTCCTGATACCTTTGTATCCTGAACCTGTTGCATTTATATGAAGTATACCAACCAAGACCACGCATCGTCAAGAGGTCCCTTCGGATGTCCATTTTCCTGTTTTCAGAAAATACTCCGCCTGTCCGGAGGCCTTCCTTATAATCTTCTCATCATACCCCATCATCTGAAGCAGACGGATCGCATTTCTGGTGGATGCTTTTCCGGGCAGCAGCTGATACGGGAACACAATATCTCCGTCCTTTATCACTTCCTCAAAATGATAATTGTCATACTGTTCTTTCAAAAGCTCTGTCATTTCAATGTCGTGGGTAGCCGCAAAGCCAAGAGCTCCGTTTTCCGCCAGATAGATCAGAATCTGTGTTGCAGCAGCGATGCGCTCTACTGTATTGGTTCCTCTCAGTACCTCATCCACAAAACAAAGCACCGGACTTTTCCGTTCCTCTGCCACACTAAGGATTCTTCTGAGTGACCGGATTTCAACAATATAATAGCTTTCCCCGTTCTCTATACTGTCCCTGAGTGCCATGGAGGAAAAGATCCGGAATATCGGGGCATGGTAGCTTTCTGCCGTACAGGTATGAATCGTCTGCGCCAGCACGGCATTCACCGCCACCATTTTCAAAAACGTGGATTTACCGGAAGCATTGGAACCGGTAAGGAGCACACCTCTGTCTGCCCGGATAGTGTTTTTCACCGGATGTGATAACAGCGGATGCCAGCCATTTTCCAGGAACAGAAAAGCATTCTTCGTCTCTTCTTCCAGTTCCGGAATACAATATCCTTCCAGAGATTTCCGGAATCCACCTACAGATACCGCCATATCCAGATATCCGGTGATTGTAAGCAGTGTCTCCACCTGCCCGGTCTTTTTCCTCAGTTTTTCCAGCATACGGTTAAATTGCAGAATATCCAGATGCAGTATCATCCGGATATAATCCGCCAGAATATCCAGCGGGTTCCCGCCGATCTGTCCCTGATTGCCGGCCATGACCCAATAAGATCCACGCCGTAATTCCCGCAAACTTTTCAACGCTTTGCGAAGTTCTCCCAGCTCTTTTTCATATACCGGTATTTTCTGTTTCTCCAGTTCCTCACATACATCCACCAGGCGCAGAACGTAGGCAAAGCTGACAATGTAGGGTTCGATCACTTTTTTTTCACGGAAATATGTCAGGATATGCCAGAGCATACATACGACGATTCCTATGCTGCCCACGGCAGGCTGTACAAACAGTAATCCGGCAAACGGCAGATATAACAGATTCCCTACCAGAATCTTACGGTTGGAACGATCACCCAGATAATCCAGATTGTCCAGATAGTCATAGAGAGAATATTTTCCCAGATGTCCCAGTCGTTTCATCAGCAGCTGGATCCGGACTCTTGTATCCTCCTGCCCGTCCAGCCAGGTAACCACCTCTTCCAGATGTTCCAGTGCCTCTCTCCCACAGAAAATATTCCGGAGCGTATAATACAGATATTCCTCTCCCGCCGCAGAATAGGTACGGTCGATTTGTCGAAAGATTTCATCCATCCCCAGATCATTCCAGGTAATATCGTCTAACTGCTTTTCTTCCTGATGCCGTTCCAGGTAGCTGTCCAGCCTTGCAAATCGTTCCAGTGAATATTCCTTTTGTATTTCTTTTCCGTAGTTTTCCCGAAGAGATCTCCGGAACAATTTTTCCTGATTTTTCACCTGTACCAGTTCCTGCAGGATCATAAATATAAAAAGTAAAAGCAGTACACCCGCAAATACAACAAATTCCATATTTTTTCTCACTTTTCCGGATACAAGAAGGCAGACACCGCCCTGTGCAGTGTCCGCCCTCATATTCTTAATATAAAAAGATCAAAACTCTTTATGCGACAACAAAGAACTTTAACAGGAAGATCAAGGATAATACATAAGTAAGTATGGAAACATCCTTTGCCTTACCGGTAAATACCTTGATCACCGTATAGGTGATCAGACCAAGACCGATGGCATGTCCGATGGATCCGGAGACCGGCATGGCGATCATCATCAGCGCCACAGGAAGTGACTGGCAGATGTCATCAAAATCCACATTCTTAAGGCCTGCCACCATCAGGACACCCACATAGATCAGTGCGGAGGACGTAGCCGCAGCAGGAATAATACCTGCGATGGGTGCGATGAAAATACATGCCAGGAACATAATGCCGGTGGTCAGTGCAGTCAGCCCGGTACGTCCGCCTGCTTCCACACCGGAGGCGGACTCTACGAAGGTAGTGACGGTGGAAGTACCGGTGAGGGATCCTGCTACAGTACCTACCGCATCAGACAAAAGCGCCTGCTTCATGCCTGGCATTCTGCCCTCTTTATCCAGCATTCCCGCACGGCTTGCGGTTCCTACCAGCGTACCGATAGTATCAAACATATCTATGATACAGAAGGTAACGATCAGCGTAACAGCAGTAAACCAGCCAATCTGGGCAAAGCCCTGGAAGTTAAACTTAAACAGTGTGGTAGATGCCATATCGCCAAAGGCCGGCACGAAGGATGCATCAGCCAGAGATGCAAAGGGATTGGTTCCCAGGAAAACAGCCTCTCCTGCCCAGTAGATCACGCTGGCGATCAGCATACCTAACAAAACAGCACCCTTAACGCCCTTCTGCGCCAGAATAACAATAGCAAACAGTCCCACGAACATGGTCACTACGGACAGCACCATTGCGGAGTATCCGGAACCCATGTTGGTTTTTGCCAGAGAAGGTGTCAGCGCACCGAAGAAGTCTCTCATAGCATAAAAGGGACCTCCGTTCTCGGAATAGATACCTGCGTTGGATCCCACACCGATGTTTAACAGCATCAGGCCGATAGCCGGTGCGATACCCAGACGTACGCCCAGAGGAATGGCTTCTACGATCTTCTCGCGGATGTTCAGTACGGAGAGGATCAGGAATACAATACCTTCTACCAGAACAATGCACAGGGCAGCCTGAAAGGATGCCACATAGGTCATACCGGTCAGAGCTGTGATATTGGTCACAACGACTGCGAAAAAGCTGTTCAGACCCATGCCGGGTGCCATGGCAAAAGGTTTATTTGCCAGGAATGCCATTACGATGGTACCGATGGCGGATGCAATACAGGTTGCCAGGAAAACACCATTCCAAAGTTCCGGCATGGTATCTTTGCCAAAACCGGTCAGCAGGTTCGGATTCAGGGCTATAATGTAAGCCATGGTCATGAATGTGGTAAGTCCGGCAATGATCTCTGTTTTTGCCGTGGTGTTGTTTTCCTTCAGTTTGAAGAATTTTTCTAACATCTTTTCCCTCCTAAGTATTCCGGAAGCCGCACGGGGAGCTCCGTTTCTATGTCTACTGAGTGGTTTACTTACTCAGTCAACAGTCTCTTTACGATTTTCCCGCATTTTGCATAAATGTACTCCGGGTCCTCTCCCACATTGAATTCTCCGTTACGGTACAGGATCTTGCCACCGATCATAGTCATGCAGACATTGGACTTGCTGCCGCTGTAGACCAGATTCTTGGGAATATTGTGGATAGGCTGCATGTTGGGCTGATGCAGGTCGATCATAATAAGGTCTGCATATTTTCCCTTCGCCAGAACATCCGCACGGTTCAGACGCATGGCCTTGGCACCGTTTACTGTCGCCATCTTCAGCACCTCCATAGCATCCATGCTGGCAGCATCTTTCTCTAACAGCTTGCTTAAACCAGTGACTAAGAACATCTCACGGAACATATCCAGGCAGTTGTTGCTGGCCGGGCCGTCGGTGCCGATGGCAACCGGGATCTTGTGCCGCACATAATCGGCAATGGGTGCGATGCCGCTGGCCAGCTTCGTATTGGAGCCGGGGTTGGTGATCACATACATACGATGTCTGCGGAAGACATCCAGGTCCTGCTCCGTCACATGGACACAATGGAAACCGCCTCCGCCATAATCAAACATTCCCAGAGAGTCCAGGAACATAGGCGGTGTCATGCCGTAGCGTGCCTTACACTCTTCCACTTCCTTTTCTGTCTCAGAGATATGCGCATATACCGGGGTCCTGTAATGATGTGCCATTTCCGATACCTTCCAGAGTAATTCCTTGGAACAGGTATATTCCGCATGGAACCCCAGCTGATAGCTGATCAGGGAGTTTTTCTTATTCCATTTCAGGAATTCCTCTTCCACCTGCTTCGGAGAAGAGCTGAAATTGTTCAGTCCCGATACCAGGACGCAGCGCATTCCGGTGTCCAGGCAGGCTTCGGCAATAGTATCCGGAGTCAGATACATATCAAAAATAGATGTCACACCGGAAGTCAGATATTCCAATACCGCCAGTCTGGTCAGTTCATAGATATCCTCTCCGGTCAGTTTTGCCTCTAACGGGAATACCTGCTTGTTCAGCCACTGGTCTAAGGGCATGTCATCCGCCATGGAACGTAAAAATGTCATGCCGGAATGGGTATGTGCATTCTTAAATCCGGGCATCAGAAGGTTGCCTTTACAATCCAGTTCGATATCCCAGGCAATTCTGGGGAACTGGGTTCTGTCCCATTCTTCCGCCAGTTCTTTCTGTTCCGCTATATAAGCGATCTTGTCATTTTTTACCCATACTTCACCATAGAAGACTTCTCTGCCGGGCTCCATGGTGAGAATTCGTGCATTATATAATCTGATATTCATCTGATCGCATCTCCTCCAAATCCAAAGGGAAGTAGTTCTTTTAAGGTATACCTTCGATACTCCTGTTCACTTTTTACCACATAGATCACAAAATCATCCTTGCAGAATTCCTGCATCACCTGCCTGCAGATCCCACAGGGATACGCATAGTCCACAGGTGTCTCTAAAGCCTTGCCACCGGCAATGGCAATCGCAGCAAATTCCCGCTCTCCCTCACTGACTGCCTTAAAAAATGCAGTTCGCTCTGCACAGTTGGTGGCTCCGTAGGAAGCATTTTCAATATTGCCGCCCAAATATTTGTGTCCGTCTGTGGTCAGCAGTGCTGCTCCCACCGTATAGCCGGAATAGGGAGCATAAGCCAGCCTTCTGGCTTCTAATGCCTGCCTGACCAGTTCTGTTTCTTCTGTCTCTGAGATTAAGTTCATCTTTATCTCCTTTTGACTGGCTATACAAATCTCTTCACAGATTCCGTTACCAGCTTCTTGAATCTGGGTGCTGCCATATCCGCAGCCTCCTGTACCTCTTCATGATTCAGTGGCTGATCTGTCATTCCTGCAGCCAGATTACTGATACAGGAAATGCCGCAGATCCGCATGCCCATATGATTAGCTGCAATTGCTTCCACCACAGTGCTCATGCCCACCGCATCGCAGCCAAGAGAACGAAGCATACGTATCTCTGCCGGAGATTCGAAAGAAGGTCCGGTCAGCTGGGTATAAATACCCTCCTGTAAATAGATGTCGTTCTCCTTTGCAGTCTCACGGATGATCTGCTGCAAATCCTTGTCATAGACATGGCTCATATCCGGAAAACGCAGTCCCAGCTCGTCGATGTTGGCACCGATCAGAGGATTGGGCGCAAACACGGAAATATGATCTCTGATCAGCATCAGATCACCGGCATGGAAAGATGTATTCACACCGCCTGCCGCATTGGTCAGAAACAGGATCTCAGCCCCCAGCAGCTTCATCAGTCTCGTAGGCAGTACCACGTCCGTCACATCATAGCCTTCGTAGTAATGCACTCTTCCCTTCATGCAGACTACCGGGATCTCATCGAGATAACCAAAGATAAACTTCCCGGCATGTCCCGGTACGGTGGAGACGGGAAATCCCTCGATCTCCGCATAAGGGATCTCCGTCACCACACGGATCTGCTCCGCATAATCGCCCAGGCCCGATCCTAAAACGATTGCTGTCTTAGGTACAAAATCCGTCTTTTTTCTCACACATTCATAGCAGTTCTGTAATTTCGCATATACCTGATTCATCTATGTCCTCCGTTTTTACTGTATTTTCATGCAATATAGCAAATGTGCCTCCTGTTTTTCAGAAAAAATAAAGCAAAGTCAACAAAGGTATTATACAAAATGAAAAGGGAAAAAGCAATGGAAACTATTCCGTTCAGCCCATCATCTGTCAATCAGCCAAATTCATGTAAGCATGATTTGTCTGATATGCAGATGATGTCTGAACTGTTAAATGATAATACAAACCATGCCTCCATTGCTGTCGTTTACGATCTTCTGCATAGTGTCCTGCAGCTTTAACTGACTCTCTTCTCCAATGGAAGCCACTTTTGTGGTGATACCATCATCCACAAGCTGTTCCACAGTCTTGCCGAAGATATTGGTCTCCCAGATACCATGCTCAGCCTCCGCCTGATCGATAAACCGGATCAGATCCTGCGCCTGCTGTTCAGTTCCCACGATAGGGGCGATCTCCGTCTCGATATTTGCCCGGATCATATGTATGGAAGGACTGCTTGCTTTGATCTTGACGCCAAACTTATTGCCGTGATGGATCAGCTCCGGTTTCTCCAGCGTAATATCCTCTCTGTCCGGGGTCACCACGCCGTAGCCTTTGATCTTCACCATAGACAGGGCATCCTGCACCTTCGTATATTCTTTCTTCATCTCCGCCAGTTCTTTTAATTTGCTCAGTAACCGGTATTCGTCCTCTACCTCTTCTCCCAACATTCCGGACAACATTTCGTAATAATATCTGTCATCGATCACCACCTGTACCGGAACAATGCCGTTCCACAGCTGCACAGGTTCCATCTTACAGTTCCGGATATACTCTCCCTGTAATTCCACCGGACGCCCCACTACATCCCGGATTCTGTCATAGGCATTCATCAATTCGCGGATCTGCCTGACCAGATCCTGCTTTACTGCATGTTCCACAGGGAGCATATCCATCCATTTGGGAAAATAGAATTCCACCGCCGTCAGAGGAAATTCGTACAAAATCTTCTCCAGAATACGGTTGATGTCTTCTTTTCGCAGTTGTTCACAATTCACCGGCATCACAGCCACATCATATTTTTTCCCGATTTCTTCCGCCACCTGCCTGGTCTCCTCGGAATACGGCTTTTGGCTGTTTACCAGCACCAGAAAGGGCTTTCCCGACTTTTTCAGTGCCAGGATTGTTTTCTCCTCCGCCCCCAGATAATTACTTCTGGGAAGTTCTCCGATACTTCCGTCCGTGGTGATCACCAGACCGATGGTAGAATGATCTTTCATGACTTTGTCCGTACCGATCTCCGCTGCCTGGGTAAATGGGATCTCTTCCTCCGACCAGGGCGTCTTCACCATGCGTTCCACATCTTCCTCCATGTGCCCCGCCGCCCCGTCGATCATGTAGCCGACACAGTCGATCAGACGCACCGATACCTCGATATCATCATTTAGTTTCACCTTGGCTGCTTCGTTGGGAATAAACTTCGGTTCCGTGGTGGTGATGGTCTTACCGCCCGCACTTTGGGGAAGTTCATCCTGTGCCCGCATTCTGGCATTTTCATCTTCCATGTAAGGCAGCACCATTTCATCCATAAACCGTTTGATGAACGTGGACTTTCCGGTTCGCACCGGACCCAGTACCCCTATGTAGATCTCTCCTCCCGTCCTTTGTTGTATATCCCGATACAGATCGTATGTATTCACAGCATAGTCCATAAGGCTACCTCCTGCAATTGCTGTTACATGTATATGCCGTTTCCGCATTTTTCATGCAGCCAACGCAGCCGCAGTTATTACTTTTCTCCGGGACAAATGGCCACATAAAAAAACGGAGCGAAAGCATCCTCTATAGAATGGGGACTTTCCGCTCCGTATCGCAGCACTGTGTTTTGCAAATTCTTTTCCGGAATCCTTACTGTAGATCAGTATTCCTCCGCAATATCAATCTCTTCCTGCTCAGCAGCAGTCGTTTCCACAGAATAAGGAGTTCTGTGCAGATATGCCAGCCAGTAACCGCATCCCACGATACCGGCACCGCCTACGATATTGCCCAGAGTGATAGGCAGCAGGGCTTTTATGAGGAAATTAAACCAGGTCAGGCTCTCTGCCGTAATTCCATAGACCTGTGCAGTCAACAGACCGCACACCCCAAAATACATATCTGCAACACTGTGTTCAAATCCGCATAATACAAACAGCATCACCGGCCAGTAACTGGTCAGAAGCTTACCGGATACCCGTTTGGCGGCAAAGGACATCCATACGGCAATACACACCAGAATATTACACAGGATACCGCGGACAAACGCCTCTCCCACACTTAAATCGGTCCGGCTTGCCGCTGCATTTACAATCGCCTGCGCCAGCTGCTCTCCGAACAGATCCGGCGTCCGTCCCACTACCACAAGTACTGCCACAAAAGCTGTACCGATAAAATTACCGATATAAACAAACAGCCAGTTCTTTAACATTTTAAAGACACTGGTCTTCTTCTCCAGCACTGCCAGAATGATCAGATTGTTACCGGTAAAAAGCTCACTGCCGGCTACCAGCACCATGGCCATGCCAGCCGGGAACACTGCCGCCCCCACCAGCTTTGCCACCGATGCGATACCAATAGTACTGGATGCCGTGGTAGATGCGATCCCTGCAAAGCCGATAAACATACCGGCGAAAAATCCCAGTAAAATCGTCTTGAAGATTGACAGATTTACTTTATGGATTCCGACTTCTATATAGTTTCTTGCAATTTCCAATGGTGAATGCATAAACAGAGTCCTCCTGATTTTCCGAAACCGACTCGCAAATGTAAGATCGGCTTCTCATAATTTCTGCATATTCATGAATAGTTACATCTTGCCATATTTCAATTACACTTGCAAGCAAATCTGAAAATATCAGAAAAGAGTATACCCTCTCTTGATTTTCACACGTTAATTTGCTATAGTGTTTGAAGGGCAGCCGGACATTTTCCGGCTTTCCATACTATTAATTTGCAGTAAATAACAGAATCGAGGAAACATATATGAGTACTCTTACCTTTGGTTTTATCGGTCTGGGCCTGATCGGCGGTTCCATCGCCCGGGCAGTTCGCCAGAATCTCCCCCAGTCTCAGATCATTGCATACGATATTAACGAAGACAATCTGCGGGAGGCTTCCCGGTGTGGTGTGGTCAATGTTGTCACCACCAGTATCGATGCTTCCTTTACCGCCTGTGACTATCTCTTCCTCTGTGCCCCGGTGCAGAAAAATGACGAGAACCTCTCAGCAGTAAAGAAGATTCTCTCTCCGAAGACCCTCCTCACCGATGTGGGCAGTGTCAAAAGCGAGATCCACAGGGAAATCAAAAAAAACGGTCTGGAAGGACAGTTCATTGGTGGACATCCCATGGCGGGCAGCGACCGTGTAGGCTTTATCAATTCCAAAGCCGTGCTTTTGGAAAATGCTTACTATATTCTCACACCTACAGATGCCGTTCCGGAAAATAAAGTTACGGATTACAAAAATCTGGTGCAGCAGTTGGGAGCCATTCCCCTGATCCTGGATCCTGCACAGCACGATTATATCACCGCTGCCGTCAGTCATCTGCCCCATATCATCGCAGCTTCTTTGGTAAATCTGGTCAGAGACAAGGATTCCGCAGACGGACTGATGAAGATGATCGCCGCCGGAGGTTTCAAGGATATTACCAGAATTGCCTCTTCTTCCGCTGCGGTATGGCAGCAGATCTGTCTGACGAATACGGAAAATATCTCGACGCTTCTGTCCTCCTATATTGCGTCACTGCAGGGCATCCAGCAGGAGCTAAATGCCAAAAGCGGTGATGACCTGTATGAGCTGTTCGACAGCGCCAGAATCTACAGAGATTCCTTCATCAATACTGCCAGCGGCCCTTTAAAGAGCTCCTACGCCATTACCATTGACATTGCCGATGAGCCCGGTGAGATTGCCGCTGTGGCTACGATCCTGGCTCTGAAAAATATCAGTATCAAGAACATCGGCATTGTTCATAACAGAGAATATGAAGGCGGTGTGCTCCGCATTGAGTTCTATCAGGAAGAGGCTATCGAAAAATCCACAAAAATCCTTCGGGAAAAGGGCTACAGCCTGCACGACAAGAACTAGAAGGACAAATCCGGGCTCATCGTATATACAAAAAGAGGTCACCCTACAAAGTGATCTCTTTTTCCTTATCTTTCTTCTGTTCCATTCGCCGCACCAGTTGTTCCACGCAGACACATACGAGCAGTCCGAACGCACCGCCGCAGGTATCCAGCACCACATCGGCAAAGCACCCATAGCGCCCCGGAATGAACAGCTGGTGGAATTCATCCGCTCCGGCGGAGGCAAACACCCAACATACGATCAGTAGATACAGTTTCCGGTCCCGCTCTTTCCATGGACGCCATACACCGTACAGCAGGAGCCCCATACAGGCATACTCGGAAAAATGTGCCAGTTTCCGGATAGGATGTTCGAAATAAGCCGCCATGCTCTCCATCACCGTCTGTGTCCAGTGTTTGCCGGAAATGGCATTCAATAATTCTACACACTTTTCTGAAATCATGGAGCTTAATGAGCCGGATTCCTCACCGTCCTGTCCGGAAAAAGCAAAAATGAGCAGATATAACAATACAAGTAAAATAGCAGCCACGATGCTGACTGCTATTTTACGCTTATTCTTTTTCATCGTCATTGACAGTCTGATATACCCGGATTCTTGCCGCATCACTTTCCGACATGCCGATAAACACCGCACCATAGGCATACGTATCTCCCTGGTCCAGGCGCTTTACCATCAGGGTGGAATTCATTTCTGTACGCTTGCTCCGTCTTCTTTCTTCCATTATTTTTCTCCTTTTAAGTCAGCGATGAACATAGCGTCTCCAAAGCTGAAGAATCTGTATTTTTCATGGATTGCTTCTTCGTAGGCATGCAGGATATGTTCTCTTCCTGCAAGTGCCGATACCAGCATCACCAGTGTGGACTCCGGCAGATGGAAATTCGTGATCAGGGCATCCAGTACCTTGAAACGATAGCCGGGATAAATAAATATTTCGGTATTGTCACAACCAGGCTGCACCATACCCTGTTCATCCGCAGCGCTCTCCACGGTACGACAGCTGGTGGTACCTACGCAGATCACACGACCACCATTTCTCTTCGTTGCATTAATGGTGTTCGCAGCTTCCTCCGTCACCTGGTAATACTCGGAATGCATATGATGCTCCAGCACATTCTCTTCCTTTACCGGACGAAAAGTTCCCAGTCCCACATGCAGGGTCACATAAACAATCTTAATTCCCTTGTCCGCAATCTGCTGCAGCAGTTCCCGGGTAAAATGCAGTCCCGCCGTAGGTGCTGCCGCAGAGCCTTCATATTTGGCATAAACGGTCTGATAACGGTTCTTATCCTTCAGTTTATGAGTGATATAAGGAGGCAGGGGCATCTCACCCAGCTTGTCCAACACTTCTTCAAAAATACCCTCATATTCAAAGCGGATCAGACGGTTGCCCTCTTCCACGGTCTCAAGGACTTCCGCTTTTAGCAGGCCGTCTCCGAAGGTCAGACGTTGACCGGGCTTACATTTCTTGCCAGGTTTTACGAGTGTCTCCCAGATATCCGCTTCCTTACGTTTCAGCAAAAGAACTTCCACATGTCCGCCGGTGCCTTCCCGTTCTCCCAAAAGTCTTGCGGGAATGACCTTGGTATTGTTTAACACGAGACAGTCTCCGGGATGCAGATAGCCGATAATATCCCGGAAAATGTGATGAGATATCTCTCCCGTATTTTTATCCAGCACCAGCAGTCTGGAGGAAGAACGATCCTCCAACGGGTCCTGTGCGATCAGCTCCTGAGGCAGATCAAAGTAAAAATCTGATTTTTTCAGTTCGGTCGTCTCTGCCATTACAGGCTTGCTCCTTCCACAAATGCTTTATAGCCGCGATATGCCTCATATACATCAGCCTTGCTGGTAGCTTCCCAGGGTGCATGCATGTTCAGTACTGCCACACCGCTGTCGATGACGTTCATGCCATACAATGCCAGAATATATGCGATGGTTCCACCGCCGCCCAGATCTACCCTGCCAAGCTCTGCAGTCTGGAAGTTCACCTCTGCCTTATCGAAGATATGACGCAGATGTGCCAGATACTCCGCATTGGCATCGTTGGAACCGGACTTGCCTCTGGCTCCGGTGAATTTGTTGATGACCATGCCGCTGCCTAAGTATGCCACGTTCTTTTTGTCAAAGCTGGACGCATAAGCAGGATCAAAAGCACTGCTGACATCTGAAGACAGCATGCAGCTGTGTGCCAGACATCTTCTCACGTTCAGCTCACTGTACTCGCCTGCCAGATTCATAACCTCTGCCACAGCATTTTCAAAGAAATGAGACTGCATACCGGTAGCACCCACGGAACCGATTTCTTCCTTATCTACCAGAATACAGCACATGGTACGGTCAGTCACATCGCTGTCCAGCATCGCCTGCATGGAAGTGTAAGCACAGACTCTGTCGTCCTGACCGTAAGCCAGTATCATGCTGCGGTCAAAGCCTGCTTCTCTCGCTTTTCCTGCGGGAACGATCTCCAGCTCTGCGGAGACGAAATCCTCTTCATGAATATCGTAGGTTTCTTTCAGGATATCCAGAACGCCTGCTTTTACTGCTTCTTTTCCGGCTTCCTTCTCATCTTTTTTCTTATCCTTTTTATCGATCAGCAGAGGCTTGTTGCCTACGATGATATCCAGTGCTTCACCCTCGATAACCTTTGCTGCCTTCTTCTCCAGCTGCTCCTGTGCCAGATGGATCAGCAGATCGGATACGAAGAATACAGGATCATCCTCATTCTCACCGATATTGATCTCTACGCAGGTGCCGTCCTTTTTTACGATGACTCCGTGAATAGCCAGAGGAATAGTCACCCACTGATACTTCTTCACACCACCGTAATAATGGGTATCCAGATAAGCAAATCCGCCATCCTCATACAGAGGATTCTGCTTCACATCCAGTCTGGGGCTGTCGATATGGGCTCCAAGGATGTTCATGCCCTCTGTCATGGGCTTACGGCCGATCTGGAACATGGCAATGGATTTGTTCATCCATACGCTGTATACCTTATCTCCGGTTTTCAGAGCACCGCCCTCTTTGATCAGGCTCTCCAGTTCACGGTAACCGGACTTCTCAATGGTATTGACAATGGTGTCAATGCACTCTCTCTCGGTCTTACCGTTGTCTAAGAAATCACGATACTGTGCGTTTATTTTCTCCAGCTCTTTTAACTGTTTGGAAGAATAGATTTCCCAAGTGTTTTTCTTTTCCATGATTTATCCTCATTTCTGCAGTACTTTTGCCTGCCTTCTTCTTAATCTAACAGGAGAGGTCTTTTTCACCCTCTCCGTATCAGTTTACTACATTTATAGAGTTAGTTCAATTCCCATCTTCCGGATTTTCTTCCTGTTTGTCCTTCTCTTCCGTGATGACTGTATAATGCCGTTTCCTTCGTTGAATTTTTTTGATTTCACGAATGCGTCTGCGATTTTCCCTGACATATTCACTCTTGCTGCTGGCATGATTCACCAGCACACGGTTTACCGGCCGGAAATACCGGTTCAGATAAGCGCCGATCAGAATGATATACATACAGAAATACATCCATAGCATAATAACGACAATGATAGCCAGACTTCCGTAAATACTATATCCGTTTCCGTAGGACACATACATGGAAAATCCCCAGGAGAACACACTCCAGACCACTGCCGCAAAACAGGCTCCGGGAATCTGCTCTGTAAATTTCATTTTCATATCCGGAATATAGGTGTAGATCAGTCCGAATAACAGGATCAGCACTGCCCATACAAACAGAAAACGGAAATTCATTAAAAAGCTGACAAACATCTGTAACTGCGGAATTCTGTACAATGCAATATCCACCAGCTGATTACCAAACACCATCAGGAATAAAGAAAGGATCAGCACCACCAGCATGATCAGGGTATAAAAGCTGGCAATAAAACGGATCACAAAATAATTACGCTTCTCATCTACCCCGTTGACCGCATTCAGCCCCCGCATCAGTGCCATAACGCCTTTTGCTGCTGACCATACCATGGCAATCAACGCCACCGGCAGGATTCCCACAGAGCTCTCATATACATTCACCACCAGGCTTTCCACCATGGCATCCGCAATATCCGGAGTCATATCCGTCAATGCTGTGATCAGATTCTGCTCCGTCACCGGTGTATAGGGAATCACCGCACAGACCACCATAAGCATCGGGATCACCGACAAAAACAGGAAAAATGCTGTACTTGCCGCATACGCACTGATATTCTGTTTTTTCATCTGTGCTGAAAAATTCCGCCAGATGCGGATTATTTTACTGAGCATATTTCGCATCCTTCATAAAAAAAGTTAAGGATCTGTTCTGCGCAAAGCCCCTGTAATGCCATGTTTTTGGCACCATTCTGGCTCATTCCCACGCCGTGGCCGAATCCGCCGCCGATAATGTTATATCCTACCACATTTTTCTTATCATGACTAGGTTCAATCACAAAAAATGCACTGGGAAGGAGATTTGGCATAGCCACTTCGCTGCCGTCCTGTCTGACCACCTTCGTAACGCCGTCACACAGTACTGCTCTGATATTATATTCAGAAATCACCTTAAAAGTTCCTTTATCCGTAACAATGACCAGTTCATCTGCCACCCCGCCGGGGCCACGCTTTACGATGGTCAGATCTTTCACTTTGGAAAATGTTTTTACACTTTGACTGATGTAGTCATCATCTTTCAGGGTTAATATCAGCTGTCCGTTGGCTTCATAACGCTTCTTCAGGGCCTCGGCCATCCGGTCCACATCAATCTCCTTTACCGAGTAAGTCCAGCGATACCACCCTTCCTGTGCCTCATAATCTTCCTTATGAGAGGTTTCGATAAAATTACGGAACGTGTCCTCGTCACACAGATCTTCCATCCTTGTTTCTGTGACAGACATGCTGCTATCTGCCGTCATTGCTTCACCATACTCCTGCACCAGGCTCTCCGGATTCAGGCGGCTGCTCTTAAGATAGGTAAGGGTCTCAGCTTCCGCTGTCTTCCAGATATTTGCCGTGGTTCCCACGCCGCAGGAAGTGGAATAATAATACGTATTCGCCACCGTTCCCTCAGCTGTCAGGATCATCTGTCCGTAAGTCTCCTTTACCGCTGTAGCAGCACTATCAGTCTCTGTAATATTATTGTAAACCTGATAGGAAGTGCTGTCATCCACATGGGCACCGTACTGTGGATAGCCTGCCCGCAGCATATGTCCGTAGGCATAGGTTCTGGCACAGATTGCCTGGGCTTTCAGTGCTTCCAGCGGATAGGAGGCAGGCATCTCGCTGGGCACCACGCTGTAGAGATATTCCTCCAGGGGCAGTTCATTCACCACTGCGATTCCCTCTGGTGTCCGCAGCAGCTCTATCTGCCCTCTGTAGGAAGGGGGACCCTGATTCCTGTTCACATTGCACAGTTGGATCCTGCCGGTCAGCACCGTTGGCACCACACGGATCCGTTCTCCTACAAAATAATCACTGTCCACATTGATAGTGACTGCTTCTCCCTGCGAGAATACTTTCTCCTGCAGTTCTCCTTCATTTCCATACTGCAACATAAAATCACTGTCCGCCGTCAGTGTCACTTCGCAATGTAAAGTGTCTGCGAAATCCGAGGTTTTGAGTAATACCCGGATTTTCTCCATGTTTTCCTCTCTGGCTAACAGAATTCCGCAAATCACACCGTTTTCTGTAATAAAATCCGCATCGGCATAGCCATAAGCCAGATCCGCTATGGTACACATGGTAAGCTCCCGGTACAGGCGATACCCTTTGTAATCATCTGCCAGAGGGATCCTGCCCCTGCCCTCGATTTCAATACTTCGTGCGTCCGCCGACATTACCCTGCCTGTAAGCTTCTCAGTTTTCAAAGTAATTGCACTCACCAGATCATCCGTAATCTCTACATCTGCCAGCTGTTCCTGCATCTGCTCCGGTGTCGGCAGCAGATCCGCCCCTTCTGTCTCTGTATTCAGAGAAAAAGTCTTCCTCTCTCCGTCACAGAAGATGGTGATCCGATCGTTTTCTGCCTCTATGATCCAGATATTTTTCAATTCCCGCACCACCGGGATATGCTGCGGTACGGTCTCCTCCTGCCCCGGAAGCACTTCCTCTCTGTTCCCACAGCTATGTAACAGGTTGATCAAAAACAAAAAAAGAAGAAATGCTATTCCCAACATACACAGGTATTTCTTCCACTGTATTCTCTGTTCTTTCGACAGTCTGTGGTAATTGTCCCACCATAGATTCTGTTTCAATCAGACACCTCACATATTTGACAATACTTTGTGATTCAGACTTAAAAGAGCAGTCCCAAAGGACTGCTCTCTCATTTGTATTGTTATCCCCAAAATGCCGCCTCTTACCTTTTGACTCCTAGCAATGCTAGGTGGGTAACCGCAACCAACCTTTTGCCTTCCCTTCCAATCCTCCTTGCGGAGTGAGGGCTTGACAGCCACTTGGCAATATAGGAATCCCGTTTAAAGTAAATGTAGGTTCAAAACTGGTAAGAGTTATCGCACATCTCAGGTTAAGTATATTATAGCGAGTTGAGTTGTATTTTACAACTGTAAATTTTACCAATATTATTATCTGCAAAAAGGCTGTCTCCGAAGAGACAGCCTCATTATTATTTGCATTTGTCTGTAAAGTAAGATTACAGCTGAGGACCAGCAGCAACCAGAGCCTTACCTGCATCATTTCCTTCGTATTTAGCGAAGTTCTTGATGAATCTCTGAGCCAGATCCTTTGCCTTCTCTTCCCACTGGGAAGGATCAGCGTAGGTATCTCTGGGATCCAGAATACCAGTGTCAACACCAGTCAGTTCGGTAGGAACTTCGAAATCGAAGTAAGGGATCTTCTTGGTAGGAGCGGTCTTGATAGCGCCATCCAGGATAGCATCGATGATACCACGGGTATCCTTAATGGAGATACGCTTGCCGGTTCCGTTCCATCCGGTGTTAACCAGGTATGCCTTAGCACCGTTCTTCTCCATCTTCTTAACCAGCTCTTCTGCATACTTTGTAGGATGCAGTTCCAGGAATGCCTGGCCGAAGCAAGCAGAGAAGGTAGGGGTAGGCTCGGTAATACCACGCTCGGTACCTGCTAACTTAGCAGTGAAACCGGACAGGAAGTAGTACTGGGTCTGCTCCGGAGTCAGAATAGATACGGGAGGCAGTACGCCGAATGCATCAGCAGACAGGAAGATTACGTTCTTAGCTGCGGGTGCGGAAGAAATAGGACGTACGATATTCTTAATATGGTTGATAGGATAAGATACACGAGTATTCTCGGTAACGCTCTTATCGTTGAAATCAATCTTGCCGTTAGCATCAACGGTTACGTTCTCAAGCAGAGCATCTCTCTTGATTGCGTTGTAGATATCGGGCTCGGAATCCTTGTCCAGGTTGATAACCTTAGCGTAGCATCCACCTTCGAAGTTGAATACGCCGTTGTCATCCCAACCGTGCTCATCATCACCGATCAGCAGACGCTTAGGATCGGTAGACAGAGTGGTCTTACCGGTTCCGGACAGACCGAAGAAGATAGCGGTGTTCTCACCGTTCATATCGGTGTTTGCGGAGCAGTGCATGGAAGCGATACCCTTCAGAGGCAGGTAGTAGTTCATCATGGAGAACATACCCTTCTTCATCTCTCCGCCGTACCATGTGTTAATGATAACCTGCTCACGGCTGGTAATATTGAAAGCTACACAGGTCTCGGAGTTCAGACCCAGCTCCTTGTAATTTTCAACCTTAGCCTTGGATGCGTTGTAAACTACGAAATCAGGCTCGAAGTTCTTCAGCTCTTCCTCGGTGGGTTTGATGAACATGTTGGTTACGAAATGAGCCTGCCAAGCTACCTCAACGATGAAGCGGATAGCCATGCGGGTGTCCTTGTTAGCGCCGCAGAATGCATCTACAACGAACAGTCTCTTGTTGCACAGCTCCTTCTTAGCGATATCCTTTACAGCAGCCCATGTTTCCTGAGACATACGATGGTTGTCGTTCTTGTACTCATCGGAAGTCCACCATACCGTGTCCTTGGAGTTCTCATCTTCAACGATGAACTTATCTTTAGGAGAACGTCCTGTATATATACCGGTCATAACATTTACCGCACCGAGCTCGGTCTCCTGACCTTTCTCGTAGCCTTCCAGTTCAGGCTTCATCTCTTCTTTGAACAACTCTTCATAAGAAGGATTGTGAACGATTTCTGTGGTTCCGGTGATGCCGTACTTGCTTAAATTAATCTCTGCCATCTTACATTAACCTCTTTCCTTAAAATTTATGTGTGTCTTTATCTTTTGCCACATCGTGTGTATTATCTCAAACCCCAGTAAAAAAGTCAAGAAACCGTTAAAAATTTTATACTGATTTTATATTCTCTTTACTTTACCCCGGTTTCCTTGGCCAGCCACTCTTTTTCTTCCTCATTCAGATAGGGAGAAATCTTCTCGTAGACAGTCTTCTGATACTCGTGCAGATACTTTTTCTGGGTATCGTTCAGATACTTTTCATCAATGGCTTCTCTATCGATAGGTACCCATGTCAGGGTCTCGAAATGCATGAACTGACCATACTCGTTCTTCACATCATTTTTCGCCACCATCACATTCTCAATACGGATGCCATGGCTGCCCTGGATATAGATGCCGGGTTCATTGGTGATGTCCATGCCATCCTCAAATACTGCCTCCACCATATTGCCGGTGAATCTCCAACGCATGTTCTGGGGGCCTTCGTGTACGTTCAGAATGTAGCCTACGCCGTGTCCGGTGCCGCACTGGTAATCAATGTCCATATCCCAGATGGGCTGTCTTGCCAGAATATCCAGATTCCGTCCGGTACAGCCATAGAGCCAGTGAGCATGGGTCAGCTGCATCACTGCCGCAGCTACCATGGTGTAGTGCTTTTTGATTTCCTCGGAAACAGGTCCCAATACAATGGTTCTGGTTACGTCGGTAGTACCGCCCAGATACTGTCCGCCGGAATCTACTAAAAGCATTCCTTCCGGCTCCAGCGTCGCACAGTTGTCAGGAGTCGCCTCATAATGCATCATGGCTGCATTGGCCTTGTAGCCTGCGATGGTGGGGAAAGACAGATCCAGGAATTCCGGAATCTCTCTTCTCTTCTGTTCCAGATAATCCGCTGCTGTCACCTCAGTAATCTTCTCTTTGCCCACGTGGGTCTTCAGCCAGTAGATGAACTTCGTTACGGCAACGCTGTCCTTCAGATAAATCTCCTGCATTCTGGCCAGTTCCACCGGATTCTTGATGGCCTTTAATAATTCGGTGGGGTTCTTGCTCTCTACCAGCTGCTGGTTCTTCTGCAAGGTCTTATATAAGGTGTAACTGCAATATCTGTTATCTACTAGAATGGCATTACCTGTGGGAAGTGCCTTCAGAAAATCTACGACGGTGTCGTATTCCTTCACTTCGATGCAGTGTGCTGCCAGATACTCCGTCACCTGTACATCCAGTGCCTTATGCTGGATAAACAGGGTTGCGGTATCTTCTGTAATGTAGGCATAGGACATTGCTACAGGGTTGCATTCCACGTCACAGCCGCGGATGTTGAAAAGCCACATCAGATCATCCAGCTTGGTCAGAAGCAGTGCGTTGGCACCTTCTTTTGTCATCTTTTCTCTGGTCTCTGTGAGTTTTTCTTCTACACTCTTACCGGCAATTTTTTCGTCCAGTACAGTAACTTTTCCGGCGGGGAAATCCGGTCTGTCCGTCCAGATGCCTTCTGCCAGATCTTTCTCATAGGCGATGCGGATCTGCTTCTTTTCCAGCACCTTATCGTATTTTTTGCCGTCCATGGCAGCAATGACTCTGCCATCAAAGCCCAGGGTCTGTCCCTGTTCCATGTTCTGCTCCAGGAACTCCTCAATGGTGGGAACCCCTTCCTGTAACATGCGGAACAATTCTACAGTGGTTCCTTCCAATTCTGCTTCTGCCTGAATGAAATATCTGCCGTCGGTCCATAGGCCAGCGCCGTCCTTCCATACCAGGAGTGTGCCGTTAGAGCCGGTGAAATTACAAAAATACTCTCTTACTTTAAAATAATCATTTACATATTCGGAATTGTGAAAATCCGCTGTTGGCATCATATAGAGATCAATGCTCTCTTCCTGCATCTTCTTCCGGAGAAGCGCAAGTCTGTCCTGAATCACTTTATTTTCCATGTTATCTCCATTCTATGTATTATTTCTGCTTCGGAACGCATCAAAATGCCTCCGTCAGCTGTTTGATTTATTCGTTGTTATCATCGCCCGGTGGCAGGCAAAATTCTGCACAGTATAATGTATAACGGATCAATATCCTTCCGTAAGTTCTCCCTTGCAGAGTCCTACCGCTCTTGAGGTGCCGATTCTCTCACAGCCAAGGTCTAAAAACATCTCCAGATCTTCCATACTGGATACGCCACCTGCCGCTTTGATTTTTACATTGGAACCGATATATTTTTTGAACAGTTCCACATCTTCCTTTGTGGCGCCGCCGGTTCCGAAACCGGTAGAAGTCTTGATGAAGTCCGCTCCGGCATTGGTCACTGCCTTACACATGGCGATCTTCTCTTCCTCGGTCAGATAGCAGGTCTCGATGATAACTTTGAGAATGTGGTCTCCGCATTCTTTTTTCAGGGTATGGATTTCTTCCTCTACTTTCTCAAACAGACCGTTTTTCACATCACTGATATTGACGACCATATCGATCTCGTTACAGCCATCCTCTAATGCCTTGCGCACTTCTGTCGCTTTGGCTTCCGTCACACTGTAGCCTAAGGGGAATCCCACTACGGTGCAGATATTGATTTTGTCTCCGTAGGTGTCATGAATTCTTTTAATATAGCAGGGAGGTACACATACGCTGGCGGTATGATACTGGATTGCTTCATCGCATAATTTTTGGATGTCTTCCCAGGTGGCAAATGCCTTTAGCTGGGTATGATCCACTTTTCCAAGCATTTCTTTTGCTGTCATAATTTCTGCTCCTTTTATTTTCCTGACTTTATCACAATTTTTTTATTTTCTACAAACCGTACTTATTATAGCAAAGAACCAGGTTAAGATAAAGGGCAAAGTTTTACTTAACTAAATAGAAAGTTAGCATAGCTACGAGCTATGCTAACTTTCCATATAACTATGCCAGCATCATTCTGTCGTTTGCGAATTCTCCTCCACTGACTTCCTCAAACTTCGCCAGCAGGTCCTTCACCTGAAGCTTCTTCTTCTCTTCCCCGGCCACATCGTAGATCACTTTGCCTTCGTGCATCATGATCAGGCGGTTCCCGTGAACTATGGCATCCTTCATATTATGAGTTACCATCATGGCGGTCAACTGATTCTCTGCGATGATCTTGTCACTGATCTCCAATACTTTTGCTGCGGTCTTGGGATCCAGTGCTGCGGTATGTTCATCCAACAGAAGAAGCTTGGGCTGCTTCAATGCTGCCATAAGCAATGTGATTGCCTGACGCTGACCACCGGACAGAAGACCTACCTTACTGGTCATCCGACCCTCCAGTCCCAGTCCCAGAGTCTGTAGCTTCTCCCGGAACAGTTCTCTGTCTTCTCTGGATACGCCCCAGCGAAGAGTTCTCTTCTCACCACGTCTCAGGGCAATGGCCATGTTCTCTTCGATATCCATGGTAGCGGCGGTTCCCGTCATGGGATCCTGGAATACTCTTCCCAGGTACTTTGCCCTCTTATGTTCCGGCAGGCTCGTAATATCCGTGCCGTCAATAATAATCTTACCGGAATCGATGGGCCATACGCCGGCAATGGCATTCAGCGTGGTGGATTTACCGGCACCGTTACCTCCGATGATGGTCACGAAATCCCCGGGATTTAAATTTAAGTTTACCCCGTTTAATGCCACCTTTTCATTGATGGTTCCTCTGTTAAATACTTTATGTATATCCTGTATCTCCAATGCGTAAGCCATTATTTTGACGCTCCTTTCCGAAGTGTTCTCTTCTCCTTCAAGTAAGGAATTGCCAGGAAAATGGCAACTACAATAGCGGAGAACAATTTCATATCCTCTGAAGGCATCTTCAGCCACAGAACAAACTGATATACCATGTAGTAGATCACTGCACCCAGAATTACAGATGCCAGAGTGAATGCAAAGGCAAGTTTTCTCTTGCTGGCGAACTTACCGAACAGTACCTCACCGATAATAACAGCTGCCAGACCGATGACAATGGCTCCGCGTCCCATATTGACATCCGATGCCCCCTGGAACTGTCCGTACAGCGCACCACACAGACCTACCAGACCGTTGGAGATCATCAGTGCCAACACCTTGATAAAGTTGGTATTGATGCCCTGTGCTCTCGCCATATTGCTGTTGCAGCCTGTAGCACGGATGGCATGTCCCTGTTCTGTTCCAAAATACCAGTACATCACAGCGATCAGTGCCAGTAAAAATACGATCATTCCCAGGAAAAAGAGAAGTCTGCTCACCGAACCGTCCGTCACATAACGCAGAGATACCACCAACGGATAATTGTCCACACTGACCGGCTGGTTTGCTTTGCCCATGATATTCAGATTAATGGAATACAGGGAGATCTGCGTCAGAATACTTGCCAGAATTCCGGGGATTCCCAGTGCTGTGTTCAGCAGTCCCGTTACCATGCCTGCCAATGCTCCAGCCAGGAAAGCAATAGGCAGCGTAGCTATAGGAGAAACTCCCGCACGAATCAGCATAACGGATACCGCAGCACCGGTTGCAATGGAACCATCCACGGTCAGATCAGCGAAATCCAGCAGGCGGAACGTAATATACACTCCCAGTGCCATGACTCCCCAGATCATTCCCTGCGCTATTGATCCCGGCATTGCCCTGAACAGGGAAAGGGGATTCAGTGACATAAAGTAAGACATTTCTTTTTCCTCCTAAAACTTCCGATAGGGATACCGCTTATCTGGCGCTATCCCTATCGAGGTATATTTTGTTAGAACCGTACTTAAATACCTGTATAACTCTTATTGGATTGCTACATAATCATCGGGAACGGTGATACCCAGTTCCTCACAGATCTTCGCATTGTATTTCTTGGTAACGTTGGGAGCGTAGCGAACATCCATGGTGGTGATGTCTGCGCCCTCAGCCAGAATCTCGTAAGCCATCTCACCGGTAGCATATCCCAGATCGTAGTAACTGATGGATAAGGTTGCTACGCCACAGCCGTTGCAGATACCTTCCTCACCGGCAATAACAGGGATCTTAGCGGGAGCTACGACATTATATACAGTCTCGGTTACGGATGCCAGCGTGTTGTCGGTAGGAATGTACAGAACATCACACTCTCCTGCAGCTGCCGTGGTAACGGACTGTACTTCGTTGGTATCAGCGATAGCATACTCTTTATAAGCAATACCGTCTTTGTCCAGAGCAGCCTCAAACAACTGGATCTGATACAGAGAGTTAGCTTCTGCGGAACAATATAACAGACCAACCTGCTTTACATCCGGGAACAGTTCCTTTAACATAGCTTCCTGCTCTTCAATAGGAGCCAGATCGGAAGTACCGGAAATATTTCTGCCTGTAGCGCCGGACCAGTCGGAGATCTCCAGTGCGGTAGCGTAATCCGTTACGGAAGTACCTAAGATGGGGATTGTGGTGGTTGCTGCTGCTGCACTCTGTAAAGGAGAGGTTGCATTGGCAAGGATCAGATCCACTCCATCAGATACGAAACCATTACAGATGGTAGCTGCAGTGGTCTGCTCACCCTGCGCATTCTGCAGATCAAATTTTACATTATCCCCAAGCTTTTCTTTTAAAGCATCCTGGAATCCCTGGGTCGCTGCATCCAGAGCCTCATGCTCAACCAACTGGCAGATTCCGATGTTATATACCTTGCCATCTGTGGAAACGGCACCGGTAGCTGCTGCTTCACTCTGGGCTGCGCCGGTCGCTGCTGTGGTGGAAGCAGTTCCGTTATCGGTGCTGCCACAACCTGTCAGGACAGATGCTGCCATTACTGCGGTAAGTACTACAGATAATAATTTCTTTTTCATAATAAATGTCCTCTTTTCTGCGGATCTTACGATCTGCTTACTGTAATGCATAGACGCTTTAACCCGTCAAAGCGTTGCACTGATAAATATCATAAACCATAAAAGGACATTCGTCAATCAAAATTCATCGATGCTTTGAATAACAATGATCTAATTTTTAGATATTTCCTTTTTTACCACTTCTCCGGGTCTTTTAAAAATATGTCCGGCAGGGATCACCCCTCTGACACAGGAAGTAGGATACACGTTGGAATTGCGTCCGATGACCGTTCCGGGATTCAGCACGCTGTTGCAGCCTACTTCCACATGGTCTCCCAGCATGGCGCCCATCTTCTTCAGACCGGTCTCAATCTTCTCTTCTCCGTTCTTTACGACCACCAGCGTCTTGTCACTCTTCACGTTGGAAGTAATGGAACCAGCTCCCATATGGGACTTGAAGCCCAACACACTGTCGCCCACATAATTATAATGAGGCACCTGAACTTTATTGAACAGAACCACATTTTTAAGTTCTGTGGAATTGCCTACTACTGCACCTTTACCCACAATGGCATTGCCGCGGACAAAGGCACAGTGACGGACCTCCGCTTCTTCATCAATGATCAGCGGACCGTTCAAGCAGGCGGTAGAAGCTACCTTTGCGCTCTTTGCCACCCAGATGTCCTCGCCTCTTTTTTCATAAATTTCTTCCGGCAGTCTCTTACCCAGCTCCAGAATGAAATCGTGGATTCTGGGAAGCACTTCCCAGGGATATTCTGCCTCCGTGAACAGATCTGCCGCAATGGTCTCCTTCAGATCATACAGATTCTCAATCGTAATATTTTCCATAATAGTTTCTCCTGTCTTTATTCTTTATTTTTTGCATTGGATTGCTTTGTCTTCTTCTGATAAAACTCTTCCGTAGCCTGGAACTGTCTCCAGAGCACTCCCTGATTGTTCAGGCTGCGTACAGCGGTGGTTCGTCTCCCTACAAAATCCGTCAGCTTTCCCATGTACTCTTCCGGTGTGATCACACCGTCCGCCACCATGGTAAGCCCCTTTTCCCAACTGGCCGTCAACGCCGGATTTAAAAGCGGTCTTATGGAATCGGATACCACATCATAGATCATCTCTCCCATCTGGGTAGGGGTTAATACCTGAGTCTTCTTGTTCAGTGCCAGATATTCGATATTCACCAGTTTTTTCAGGATCTCCGCTCTCGTGGCGCTGGTGCCGATGCCGCTTCCCTTGATCTGGGCCCGCAGTTCTTCGTCCTCAATAAACTGGCCCGCATTTTCCATAGTCAGGATAATGCTTCCCGAAGTGTAACGCTTGGGTGGCGAAGTCTCGCCCTCCTTGATTTCATAGGTATCCGCAGTCAGAGAATCTCCTTTTTTCAGATGCATCAACAGATTGGTAAGCTCTGCATCACATTTTTCATCGGCACTTTCATTCTCGTTCTCTTTGTCTTCCTTCGGTGCCGCATTCTCCTTCTTAAAAGAGAAGTTCGTCACCTTCAGATACCCTTCCTGTACCAGTACCTTAAAGCTGGCAAAAAAGTTTTCTTCCTTTACCTTCACTGTCAAAGAGAACTTCTGATAGACTGCCGGAGGATAGAAAATACTCAGAAACCGGCGCACAATGACCTCGTACACCTTTGCCGCCGTAGGAGCAAGCGCTGCCAGATTGTTCAGTCCCTGTCCTGTAGGAATGATGGCATAGTGATCCGTAATCTGCTTATCGTTGACATAGCGGCTCTTTGCAATATTCTTATAAGTTCCCTGTTCCAAAACCTCTTTGGCAAAAGGAGCTGCCAACGCATAGTTACGAAGTCCGCCAATGTTTTTATGGATTTCCTTTGCTACTGCTGTAGACAGCACTCTGGCATCCGTTCTGGGATAGGTGGTCATCTTTTTCTCATATAATTCCTGCACGATCCGCAGGGTCTCATCCGGACTGATCTTAAAGTATTTGGAACAGTCATTCTGTAGTTCTGCCAGATTGTACAGAAGCGGCGCATTCTTGTTCTCTTTTTTCTTCTCTATGCCGGTGACTGTTACCGGGCCAACCGGTTCTGTAGTAAGTTCTGCGATCAGACGCTCGGCATCCTCTTTTTTCTTGAAACCGTTTTCTTTATACAGTGCCGGAGAATTATAATATTTCGAGCCTTCCACTGCTCTCCATTCTGCGGTAAAGGGCTTCTCCTGCAATTTAAAATTACCGATCACCCGGTAAAAAGGGGTCTTAGTGAACGAACGGATCTCCCGCTCTCTGTTCACGATCATTCCCAGGACACAGGTCATGACACGTCCCACGGAGATCACTGCCCGGTCTCTTTTGAGATAACCTTTTACCGTATTACCGTATTTTAGTGTCAGGGCTCTGGAAAAATTGATACCCATGAGATAATCTTCCTTGGCCCGCAGATAAGCAGCATTTCCCAGATTGTCATAGGCTGAAAGATCCTTTGCCTCCCGGATCCCACGTAAGATTTCCTCCTCTGTCTGGGAGTCGATCCATACACGTTTCCGTTCCTTGCCCTGTACGCCCGACATCTGTTCCACCAGACGATAGATGTATTCTCCCTCTCTTCCGGAGTCAGTGCAGACATAAATTGTCGTGACATCCGGCCGGTTCAGCAGGGAGCTTACGATCGTATACTGTTTTTTTGCGCTTTCGATGACTTCGTATTTGAATTCCGCCGGAAGAAAAGGAAGGGTGTCGAAACTCCATCTCCGGAACTTTTCATCATACACCTCCGGATAACTCATGGTGACCAGATGTCCCACACACCAGGTAACGATAGCCTCTTCCGATTCCAGATAGCCATCTTTGGAACGCATATTGTATTTTAAAGCATTGGCAAATTCTCTTGCCACGCTTGGTTTCTCTGCAATAAATAAATTTTTACCCACGTAATTCCATCTTTCCTGTCTTACGAGTTCTCATCCACGGAATGCAACAGGATCTGTACCTTTCCTTCAATTAATGTCTTCTCATATCCATTCTCGCTAAATATCAGTATGCCGTCTGCAGTCACATGTTCCCTCTTCATAGCTGCCTGCAACACATCATAATCTTTCGAAGTATAACATACCGTGCCGGAATAATCCACCACGATCTTTCTGCCGGTATCCTCCTTGCACAGAAAATAGATTTTCCCCTGCCTGCTGTTCCAGAGTTCAACCGTCCGGAAACGTCCCTGCAATACTTCCTGGCAGATCCGGCGATAGGTTAACAGTTGAAAATCATTATATTCTTCCCGGATATACTTTTCATAAAATATACTGCCTTCTGTCCGCCCGGACGCCTGATACGGAAACAGAAAACAAAAATAAAATCTGACAAACGCATTACAGATCTCATATGTACCGGGCAGCACCTTCTCCACCAGTTCCAGTTCCATCAGATTCTTCAGATATACACTGATCTTGGCCCGGGAAAATCCAGTATGTGCATACATATCGTTCAGTTTTCCATGCCTTCCGTCTGCCAGCGTTGCCAGAATGGTGTCATAGACTGCCGTCTCCCGCAGTTCCTCCGACAGCCATTTTATCATAAGTTCCGGCAGAAAGCTGTTCCTCTGTAAAAGCAGCCGGATCAGATTCTCTTCTGCCGAAATCTGCGGATAAAGCATCCGCCACAGTCCCGGCAGTCCTCCCAGCGCCGCATAAAGTGAAATACTTTCCTGTACCGTATAGCCGGAAAATATCTTACGCATGACGGAAAAAGGCAGTTCCTTCACCTTCAAAAATCCACTGACGGAAAATGCCAGATTTCCCACTTTAGAAATCATGCTGTTCTCCACCCATCCGGAGGCATAGGTGGTCAGGATGACTAGCAGTGCTTCTTTTTTCTCCTTCAGGAACCGGATCAGTTCCTGCAAAAACAAAGTATCCCCTTTTAAAAGATACTGAAAATTCTCTATGATAAGTACTTTCTTCTCCGCTGTCGTTTCGTCCTGTTGTACGGTCATGCATTCCAGCAATTCCTGCCAGGAAGGATACTCTGCAATCTTCTTTCCCAGACTTTGCAGTTCCCGTCCCCACAAATATTGTTGTTCCCTGGAAGAACAGTTTCCCGCACTATAACGCAGCGTCTGCTTTTTCTCCGTAAAAGCGGTTAAGAGAGCCGTCTTTCCAACGCCTCTCTGTCCATACACCACCAGGATCTGACTCCCTGTTCTCTTATAATGATTTTCCAAAAAAGCTGTTTCCTGTTCCCTTCCAGTCAACATGGCAGCCTCTTTCTTTCTGAAACAACAGATCAGTACATCTTCTGCAGCAGTTGTTCGATCTCTTCCTGTGACAACGGCTTTCCAAACAGATATCCCTGAATGATATCACACCCGATAGCTCGGAGATACTTATACTGCTGTTCCTCCTCCACGCCTTCCGCAATAGACTCAAATCCCAGTGATTTCACCATACTTACAATAGACTCCGTAATGATCCGGGTTGCAGAATCCGTCAGCAGCGTGTCGGTAAATGATTTATCGATCTTCAACGTATTGATAGGCAGCTTCTTTAAGTAAGACAGGGAAGAAAATCCTGTTCCGAAGTCATCCAGCGAAATGCGGATCCCGTACCCCTTCAACAGCTGCATTTTCTCAGTAACTGCATTGAAATCATCAATCAAAATGCTTTCTGTGATCTCCAGTTCGATCTCATCCGGATCCACATCGTATTTATGAATCATATTCAGCAGGGATTCCACAAAATCTTCCTTCTGGTACTGCAACGCAGAAATATTCACTGACAGCACAAAAGGGACTCCGTAACGGTTCCTCCATTCGGAAAAAGTACAGATACTCTGTTCCAGTACCCAATTGCCGATAGGAATGATCGTTCCGTTCTTCTCCGCAATGGGAATAAATTTTGCCGGACTGATCATTCTGCCGTTGCCGTCCTTCCAGCGGATCAGTGCCTCCACACCCCGCAGTTTACGGTTGCCCGCATAATACTGTGGCTGATAATACAGCAGAAAATTATTCTCAAAAACAGCCTCTTTTAACTTACTGTCCAGTTCTACATTTTTCAGGAAATCATTCAGGATCGGCGTATCAAAATACTGGATCCGGTTCTTTCCCATGGCTTTTCCCTTGAACATTACGATCTCAGCACAATTGATCAGTTCCAGTGCGGAAGTCGCAGCCTCCGGATATTCCGCCACACCGACGCTTACGGTGATGTTCAGAACCTGCCCGCCCACCAGATAAAACGGCTCCCTGGTGCGTTTGACGATCTCCTTATGAATATGCTCTACACTTCTGTTCCCACAAGGATCATAAATGGCCATGCAGTAGACATCACTGGTCAGATGACAGACGATGACATCATCCCCGTTAAATTCCTTCAGGAAAGAGCCGAACTGCTGTACCAGTTCATCTCCCGCCACGATTCCCAGTCCATCATTTACCTTGCGGAAATCATCAATATCGATAACAAGCACGCTGACCAGCCGGTTATCCTCCTTGGCCCGGTGAAGGAACTCGGTCAGAAGGCGCACAAAATAATTACGGTTGTACAGTCCGGTCAGACTGTCGTAATACGCCATGTAGAGAAGCTCTTCGTTCTGTGTTTTCTGCTTGGTGATATTCTGCACCACAATAATCTGGTCCGTTGGCCTGCCATCCTCATAGAAAATCCTGCTGGAAAACTGCAGCCAGGTCTTCTTTCCCCTCTGCATGCATTCCACAGAGTCCATCTCCCGGCCGCTCTTTTCCAAAAACAGCATTTCCCGGAGTGCCAGCACATACGGTTCATCCACCATCTCCTGAAGTTTTATAAAATCTCTTCTGTCCACGATCTGGAAGTCAAAGAAATCATCCCATTTTCCCAACGTAGTGACTGTATTCTTTTCAAAAGAATAGTAGATATAAGCATAATCCATGGTATCGCACAACAGACGATACATTCTCTCCTTAGCGCTAAGTTTCTGATTCATTGCGCGCATAAGATCCAGCTGATAGCGTAACTCGTTCATAACCCCACTCACCTTTTATTTTTTGGTGATGTAACCCTGTGCTTTCAAAAGTTCTGCGCAAAGCAATGCTCCCCCAGCTGCTCCACGTAAGGTATTGTGTGACAAACCTACGAACTTGTAATCATATACGGTATCCTCTCTCAGACGTCCTACGCTGATACCCATGCCGTTCTCGAAATCCACATCCAGAGCCACCTGGGGTCTGTTGTCCTCCTCAAGATACTGGATGAATTGCTTCGGTGCGCTGGGAAGTCCCAGTCTCTGAGGCTCACCGCTGAAGGTGACCAGTTTCTCGATCAGCTGCTCCTTGGTGGGCTTCTTACGGAATTTTACGAATACGGCTGCGGTATGTCCGTTCAGTACCGGAACACGGATACACTGACAGGTGATCACGGGAGAAGCTGCGGGAACGATCTTGTCGCCTTCCACCTTACCCCAGATACGTAAGGGTTCCTTCTCACTCTTCTCTTCCTCACCACCGATGTAAGGGATGATATTACCTACCATCTCGGGCCAGTCCTTAAAAGTCTTGCCCGCACCGGAGATTGCCTGATAGGTGGTTGCTACCACTTCGTAAGGCTCGAATTCCTTCCATGCTGTCAGAACTGGTGCATAGCTCTGGATGGAGCAGTTGGGCTTTACAGCAATAAATCCTCTGGTGGTTCCCAGTCTCTTCTTCTGTGCCTCAATGATCTGGAAATGCTCGGGGTTGATCTCAGGTACTACCATGGGAACATCGGGAGTCCATCTGTGGGCACTGTTGTTGGATACCACAGGGGTCTCGGTCTTTGCATATGCTTCCTCGATGGCCTTGATCTCATCCTTGGTCATATCTACCGCACTGAATACAAAATCTACCTGTGCTGCTACTTTTTCCACTTCATTGACATTCATGACTACCAGCTTTTTTACGGCCTCTGGCATGGGGGTGGTCATCTTCCAGCGGTCACCCACAGCCTCCTCATAAGTCTTGCCTGCGGAACGGGGGCTGGCTGCGATGGTCGTTACCTCGAACCAGGGATGATTCTCTAACAGAGAGATGAATCTCTGACCAACCATACCGGTTCCACCCAGGATACCTACATGTAATTTTTCACTCATTTTTCATTTCCTCCTCATCTTTGTGCAATTTCATTTTATCTGCAAAAGGCCTGTTCAGCTTCCACTTACTGAATGCGGTCTTCCAAAGACTGTTGATATACTTCTATGGCATTTGTTTTCAGGTATTCTTTATTTTTCTCAATGACCTGTTTCATCATTTCCGCACCGGGTGCTCCGACGGTCAGCCGCTTCTCCACACAGGTCTTCAGGGAAATGGCATCGTAAATATCTTGATCGAATTTATCACTGATGGAGCGAAGTTCTTCCAGACTTAAGTCATCAATGGAAGTGTCCTTCTCAATGCAGTACAGCACCAGACGGCCGATAATGCCGTGGGCATCCCGGAAAGGTACTCCCTTTCCTACCAGATAATCTGCAGCATCCGTAGCGTTGGTAAATCCATTCATGGCGCTCTTTGCCATACGATCCTTACGGAACTTCATGGTCTTTATCATGCCGGTAAACAAAGTAATGCAGTCTGCCGCCGTATCCATGGCATCGAAAGCCATCTCCTTGTCTTCCTGCATGTCTTTATTGTAAGCAAGGGGCAGGCCTTTCATGGTGGTCAGAAGTGCCATCAGGGCACCATAGACTCTTCCGGTCTTACCTCTTACCAGTTCGGCGATATCCGGGTTCTTCTTCTGGGGCATAATGCTGCTTCCGGTGGAATAGGCATCGTCCAGTTCCACGAACTGATACTCATTGGAATTCCAGATGATGATCTCTTCGCTGAAACGGCTTAAATGCATCATGATCGTGGAAAGTGCGGAAAGGAACTCGATCAGATAATCTCTGTCCGCCACGGAATCGATGCTGTTTAATGTCGGTCCCTCAAAACGAAGCAGCTTCGCAGTATACTCACGGTCTAACGGATACGTGGTACCGGCCAGTGCCCCTGCTCCCAGAGGACAATAATTCATACGTTTGTAAATATCGGCCAGACGCTGTCTGTCCCTCTTGAACATTTCAAAATAGGCACCGTAATGATGAGCCAGAGTAATGGGCTGTGCCTTCTGTAAATGGGTGAATCCCGGCATATAGGTCTCTAAGTTGTTCTCCATGGTGTCCAGAATGGTTTCCAGAAGCTTTTCCAGAAGTCCGTCTGTCTCTGCCACTCTCGCTCTGGTATAGAGACGCATGTCCAGCGCCACCTGGTCGTTACGGCTGCGTCCGGTGTGAAGCTTTTTGCCTGCATCACCGATCCGGTCGATCAGGGTTGCCTCTACGAAGCTGTGGATATCCTCCTGCGTTTCATCGATTATAAGCTTTCCGGCATCCACATCCTCTAAAATACCGGTCAGTCCTTCGATAATGCTCTTTCTCTCCTCCTCGGTGAGGATTCCCTGCTTTGCCAGCATGGTGGCATGTACGATACTTCCGGTGACATCTTCATGAAACAATCTCTTATCGAATGTTATGGACGCATTGAAATCAAACACCAGCTGATCGGTCTGTTTCGTAAAGCGTCCTCCCCATAATTGTGCCATGGTCATTCTCCCATCTTTTTACATTGTTAGTCTATCAGATAATTTTTCTCACAGACATTGATTGCAATTAATCATATCACAAACGGCACTTTAATGCAATACAGTGAATTTCATCACTTTCGTGTAGTAAAAACACTTTTTTCTTTAAAATTCATACTATAACAATAAATATTCAAGTTAAGGAAGTATGCCTTTTTATGGGAGCTCTCATCGAATTAAAAAATATAGGTTACTCCTATCATAATCTGTCGGGCGAGACCAGTGCCATAAAAGATGTCTCCTTTCAGGTGGAGGAAGGGGAATTTGTCGCTTTAGTAGGTCCAAGCGGCTGCGGGAAATCCACACTGCTGTCTATCATTGCAGGGCTGCTTGCTCCTGAGACCGGCACCATCGTAGTCAACAATCCCGACGGATCCCTTCATTATCCCCGTGTGGGCTATATGCTGCAGCACGATCATCTCTTCGAATGGCGTACCATCTACCAGAATGTCACTCTGGGGCTGGAGATCCATCATGCGCTTACCAAAGAACGCACAAACTATGTGAAGCAGCTTCTGTCCGACTACGGTCTGGAAAGCTTTCAGGATAAACGTCCCAGTGAATTGTCCGGTGGCATGAAGCAGCGTGCCGCCCTGATCCGCACCCTTGCCCTGGATCCCCAGCTGCTCCTTCTGGATGAACCCTTCAGTGCTCTGGACTACCAGACCAGGCTCATGGTATCTGCGGATATCTGTCGTCTGATCCGCAAAGCAGGCAAGACCATGATCATCGTCACCCACGACCTGTCGGAAGCCATCAGTCTGGCCGACAAGGTCTATGTATTATCCGCAAGACCGGCCACCATCAAAGCGGTACTGCCCATTCAGCTCACCTTGCCGGATGACTCGCCGTTAGCCGCCAGAAACGCACCGGAATTTCCATATTATTTCAAACAACTCTGGGAGGAATTAACAGATGAAAAAACAAAATGACCAAATTATGACGGTTCAGGAACAGTATCTGAAAAAACATCGAAATCATCACAGACAGGTTTCTTTTCTGCGTTTTTTCCTCCTGTCTGCCTTTTTGCTCCTTTGGGAAATCAGTGCAGATCTGGGTTGGATCGACAGCTTCTTTTTCTCCAGTCCCCATAGAGTCGTACTGTGTCTCGGAGAATTATGGATGGAAAGAAATCTTCTGCTGCATATCGGCATCACATTACTGGAAACGATCCTTAGCTTTCTGTTGGTGTTCCTCGTCAGTCTCCTGCTGTCCACGCTGCTCTGGTTCTCCAAACGCCTGTCGGAAATCTTAGAGCCTTATCTGGTGCTGCTCAACAGTCTGCCGAAATCCGCATTGGCTCCTCTGTTTATAGTCTGGCTGGGCACCGGGATCAACACCATCATCATCGCCGGCATCTCCGTAGCAGTCTTCGGATCTATCATCAGCTTCTACACAGCATTTCATCAGGTAGATCCGGAAAAAGAGATTCTGATCCGCACGCTTGGAGGAAACCGCAGGGATATCTTTTTCAAAGTGGTGCTGCCGGGATCCATTCCTACCCTGCTCAGTACCACCAAGGTCAATATCGGTCTGTCTCTGGTAGGTGTTATCATTGGGGAATTTCTCGCCGCCAGACGGGGACTGGGCTACCTGATCATCTATGGTTCCCAGGTCTTCCAGCTGGATATGGTGATCAGTTCCATCTTACTGCTGTGTGTCATTGCCATGCTGCTCTACCTGGTGACACAGTCTCTGGAACATTACAGTAAAAGGCACCGCACACAGGCATAACCTCTCAAAATTGCACTATTTCGGAGATCCTCAGGCGATTTTCGTCTTACGGTCTCCTACATAATTTACTGCTTGTCGAAACGTTTTGTGAAAATAATAAATTTTCAGTTGCAAAAATTCCCAAGAACATATATAATAACCTAGTCCGCTGAAATAGCTCAGTTGGTAGAGCACTTCACTCGTAATGAAGGGGTCGTGGGTTCGAGTCCCATTTTCAGCTTATATATTTTTATTTTAAAAAAGAGAAAGCTTTCCGCTTTCTCTTTTTTTGTAGTAACTTTCAGATTTATCTTGCGCCCTTGTCGTAGATCACACCCAAAGCTCTCGGTGCACCGTTCTGTTTGGAAAAGAATACAAGTAACAATAAAGTCAGTACATAAGGCAGGATCATGACCAGATCCTGATAACTGCTGGGCATCTGCATTACCTGTACCAGACGGTAACCGCCGGATCTGGCAAATCCGAACAGCAGACATGCTCCCAGAGTCGGCAGGATACGCCAGTTACCGAAGATCAGTGCTGCGATCGCCAGATATCCGTAACCTACATAGATACTGGAAGAAAAGTTCGCAGAAATAGAATATGCAAAGCAGATACCTCCAAGTCCCGACAACGCACCGCAGATCATGATAGCTGCCAGGCGGATCTGTCCCACCTGTCTTCCGGCTGCATCCACCGCATGGGGATTGTCACCACAGGCACGCAGATGCATGCCGAAGCGGGTCTTGTACATTACAAACCATGCAATAAATGCTACGGCCACGATCACCAGTTCAAATGGATACAGATTGGTAAATACCGCTCCCAGCACCGGGATCTTGGAGATTCCCGGAATCGTGATTCTGGAAGATACGGTCAGCACAAACTTATCGGAGGTAGTACCGAATACGACTCTGTTAAACAGCTTCGTTAAGTATGCCGTCAGCGCCATAGCCAGAATATTGACTACCACACCACTGATGACCTGATTGGCCTTAAACTTCAGACATAGCAGCGCATGGATCAGTGCAAAAACACTTCCGCCCACGGCTGCCATGATCATGGCAATGTAAAACGGTATCGGAGAATCTCCGGAGAAATTGCCTGCAATGGCAACTGCCACAAACGCTCCGATAAAGGCACCGAACCCCTGCAATCCTTCCACAGCCAACATAGTCACACCGGACTTCTCACAGTAGATACCACCAATTGCCATAATAAATAAAGGTAATGCAAAGGATAACCCGTCAATGATCACAATATCCATTTATTTGTCCTCCTTTGTCTTGTTCGTTTTCTCTCTTCTGCCTCGTTCCATCTTCCATTTGATGTAAGCATTACATGCGCTGAACAACAAAATAATTCCGGTAATAACCGATGCGATCTCCGCATCCACACCGGCAGCGGATTTCATGTAAGTACTTCCCTTACTGATCAGGGTGATCAGCATGGTGGAAAATACAATACCGAAAGGATTGTTGTTACCAAGCAGGGATACCGCAATGGCATCAAATCCGGTACTGATCAATACCTTGGGCTGAATGGATCCCACATAGCCCAGATAATAGGTGACACCGGCAAGTCCTGCCAGGGCACCGGAGATTGTCATGGACAGCACCATGCTTCTGCCGACTTTAATACCTGCATATTTTGCGGCACTGCGGGAATAGCCCACAGCCTTCAGTTCGTATCCTAATTTCGTCTTCTCTAATAAGAACCACACTGCCACTACAGTCAGCAGAGCCAGAATAATCCCCAGCGGAATATCCATTTTCAGATTGCCCACCATGGTATCCATCAGCGTCAATCTGGAAGCTGCGGAAATCTCCTTTGACTGTCTGGAGACCGGATCCACGAAAAAGGTATTGATGAAGAAGCTGATCACGTACTGGAACGTGTAGTTTAACATAATAGAGGAAACGACCTCATTGATATTAAACCGATATTTCAGGAAGCCGATCAGTGCACCCACCAGTCCGCCGACGATCAGACCGATGATCACTACCAGAGGCTTTGCCAGTACGGCATTCAGACCGCTGTAGCCCACTACAATACTTGCTGTAAATCCGGCTGCCAGCATCTGTCCGGAAACACCGATGTTAAACAGTCCGGCCCGCAGTGCTACCGCTACCGCCAGGGCTGCGAAGATCATGGGGGTAAAATAGTTCACATAACTCATAAAATCTGTCAGCATACTTTTGTAGCTGGCATAAGAGGACTTGGGAGCCAGTCCGCTTCCCTGCAACAGAGCGTAATAAGCTTTGAAGGGATTGGAGCCGGTCACGGCGATGATCACACCGCCTACCACCAGACTGCACAAAATAGCAAGGAGAGGGATCTTTACCGCATTCCATAATTTTGCAAATTTTTTCATGGTCTTATGCCTCCTTCTCCTTCTTCTTTACGCCCATCATGAACTCCCCGACTTCATTGGTGGTCAGTTCACTTGCCTTGGCGATCTTCTGTATGCTGCCGTTATAAATGACTGCGATGGTATCCGCACAGTTCATGATCTCATCCAGTTCCAGAGAGATCAGAAGGATTGCCTTGCCTTTATCTCTCTCTGCAATGATCTGCTTGTGGATATTCTCTATGGCACCGATATCCAGTCCACGGGTAGGCTGCACGAAGATCATCAGGGAGGAATCCTGTTCCACTTCTCTGGCGATGATGGCTTTCTGCTGATTACCACCGCTCATGGAGCGTACCACCGTCTTGCTGCCCTGACCGCTTCGGATATCGTATTTTTCTATCAGTTTTTCACTGTTGTCTTCAAAAATCTTCTGATCCAGTACTCCCTTATGGCAGAACGGCTCTTTGTAATAATTGCGAAGTGCCAGATTCTCCGAAAGGGTAAAATCCATGACCAGTCCATAATTCTGTCTGTCCTCGGGAATATAAGAAATCCCTTCGGTCGTTCGTTCTCTGATAGACAGATTCGTAATATCTCTGCCGTTTAACAGGATCTTTCCGGAACGCACCGGTACCAGTCCCGCAATAGCATCTGCGATCTCTACCTGTCCGTTGCCTGCCACACCGGCAATGGCAACGATCTCTCCGGAATGTATCTCCAGAGATACATCCTTTACCACCTGAAAATCCTGTTTATTGTAAACATTCAGGTTCTCGATACTGAGTATGGTCTTACCCGGTTTTGCAGGTTCTTTTTCTGTCTCGAAATTCACTTCACGGCCTACCATTTTGTTGGCCATGACTTTGGTGGACGTGGTTGCCACATCCATGACATCCATCAGACGTCCGCGGTTCAGGATTGCACATCTGTCTGCGATCCGCTTGATTTCTTCCAGTTTATGTGTGATTAAGATGATGGTCTTGCCGTCATCCCGCAGAGATTTGATAATATCTAACAAAAAATCAATCTCCTGCGGTGTCAGAACTGCTGTGGGTTCATCAAAAATGAGGATTTCCGCTTCTCTGTAAAGCATCTTTAAGATTTCTACTCTCTGCTGGGTAGAAACATTGATATCACTGATCACGTCGGTAGGATTCACTGCCAGTCCATATTTTTCCGAAAGATCGCAGATATCCTGGTTGGCTTTTTTCATATCCACTACCGGAATACAGCCCAATACCTTCTTCACCGGTTCCATGCCCATCACGATATTCTCTGCAATGGTATAATTAGAGACCAGTTTGAAATGCTGGTGTACCATGCCAATGTTTAATTTGGTGGCATGATTGGGGGATTCCAGTTTCACCTTTTCGCCCCGGATATAGATCTCTCCTTCATCCGGTTCGTACATTCCGAACAGCATACTCATCAATGTGGATTTTCCTGCACCATTTTCTCCCAGAAGGGCAAAGATCTCTCCCTTTTTGATCTGGATCGTCACATCGTCATTGGCTACGATCCCGGGAAACCGTTTGGTGATGTGTTTCATCTCAACAATATATTCCGACATGTTCATCCTCATTTCTGTACATTTTCCTGCCAAAGCAGCAGTTAAAACAATAAAAACAAGAAGAAGGTGACAGTTCCTCACCATCACCTTCTTGTGAATTCATTCTTCCTACCAGGTAAAGGTCTCCGGAGTTACACCGTTAAAGTTTGCCGCAGGAACGATCTTGCCTTCCTTTAACAGAGCCTGTGCTGCATTGATCTTTTCAATAGCCTCTGCGGTGAGCTGGCATCTGCCTTCCTCACTTACAAAACCGGTAGCGTCATCTGCTGCGGTCAGAGTCACATTAGCACCCTTGAAGGAACCGTCTTTTACTTCGTTCAGTACGTTGTAAACAGTATCATGCATTACCTTCAATCCGCTGGTCAGAACGATATTGCTGTCACCGTTTGCACCGTCATCATACTGGTCAACATCACAGCCGATCACCTTTACGCCGTCAGCTTCCTTTGCTGCGGTGAACACACCGTTACCGGAACCGCCTGCTGCTACGAACAGAATATCTACGCCTTCAGCGATCAGAGCATTGCCCAGTACCTTACCGGTAGCTTCATCAGAGAAGTTACCAACGTAGTTACCGCCTACATTAGCACCGGTAACATCGGTACCTGCGTAAGAAGGAAGCTCTACTACTTCTACATTCATGCCTTCGGTACCGTTCACATACTTAACACCGCACTCGAAACCATACTGATAGTTAACGTTGGAAGGATATGCGATACCGTTTACTACTGCTACCTTACCTGTAGTGGTAGACAGAGCTGCAGCCATACCTGCATAGAAACCGCTCTCCTGCTCAGCATAGTAAGCAGCGTATACATTGTCGATCACCTGATCTGCAGTTACTTCGGTACCGTCAATGGTAGGCCAGGAATCGATCAGGATGAACTTGGTATCCGGATTCTCCTGTGCCAGATTACCGATGCCGGCGAACTGGAAACCACAGCATACAATAACATCATAATCAGCTACAACATCCGCTACTGCCTGAACAGCTGCTGCGCTGTCACCGGTCTCCTCGCGGATGGGAGTTACGGTTGCGTTAGGATTCTCTTCGATGAACTTCAGAACACCGTTGTAGTTGTCCTGATTAAAAGAGCCGTCATCCACGCCGGAGGGGCTGGATACGATAGCGATCTTCAGACCGGGCTCTTCACTGCCGCTCTCCGTAGCTGCTGCAGTGGTGGTGGTAGCTGCTGCACTGGATTCTGCATTGGTATCAGCATTGTTGGTGCTGCCACATGCTACCAGAGAAACAGCCATGACAGATGCAAGTGCAAGTGCCAGAAACTTTTTCATAATTTTTTCCTCCTAAAAATGTAAATATTGAAACATTGAATCACAACGGTAATATTATCATCATCGTCAGTAAAATTCAATATTTATTTTAAATTACCGCATATGCACATCCATCTGGGGGAACGGGATCTCAATTCCGGCTTCATCCAGCACATACTTACAGTTCTCCGTGATCCGCCATTTCCCCTGCCAGAAATCCTCGTTCTTAAACCAGCATCGTACGCAGAGATTGATGCCGGAATCCGCCAGTGCATCCACAAAAACGAAGTGGTCTCTGTCCTTCATGATATCCGGATCTGCGGAAAGCATTTTCGTCAGAACTTCCTTCGCCTTCTTCAAATCTGCGCTGTAAGAGACAGATACCATCACATCACAGCGCCTGCATTCTGCTGCAGTGACATTTACAATGGTATTATTGGCCAGATTGCCATTTGGCAGAATAATGGTCTGGTTGTCATAGGTCAACAGTTTGGTATAGAAGATCTGGATCTCCTTTACCGTACCTTCCTTGCCGGAGGCACCTTCTACAATATAATCTCCTACCCGGAACGGCTTCAGCAGCAAGATCAGCACACCGCCCGCCAGATTGGACAGGCTTCCCTGCACTGCCAGACCAATAGCCACACCGGCCGATCCCAGCAACGCCACAATGCTGGCTGCGTCCACGCCGAAGGAGGATGCCAGTGTCAGGATCAGTACTATATATAAAGAAGCTTTTACAAAAGAGTCAACGAACTGGATCACACCGGTCTCCGCTCCTGCCCGGTTCATGGACTTACGGATAATCCTGCGGATCAGCCTGATCAACTGCATCCCGATGAAAAAGAACACCAGTGCCAGTCCGATCCGTATGCCCAGATTCAATGCCTTTTCCGGCAGGGTATCCAGGAAAGATGCGATCAGTCCTTCTTTTTTCTGCACCTCTTCGATTACGTTATCTGTCAGATCCATGTTGCCTTATTTCTCCTGTTTTCTTTTCGTTTTCTTTGCTGCTGGCTTGCGGATCGGCGTATTCTTGCGGATACGCTTCTCGATCACTTTTTCCAATTCTGCCTCGGTATAAGGAATAAACTGCAGAATGCTTAGAGATAAGGGTGCCAGTTTCACGGTAACAGACGTATTTTTGCCATCCCATTCCACGTCCTCTGCACGTTTCACACGGTCATTGACTACACCGGTACCACCGTACTGTACTGCATCCGTATTCAGGATCTCCTTGTATTTTCCCTCATAAGGAACTCCTGTAGTGATCTCTCTGGGTACACCGGAGAAGTTTGCAACGACTAATAGCATCTCCTCTGCCTCTTCTCCCCTACGCACAAAGCTTACATAGCATTCATTGGCAGAGATCTCGTTCATCCACTGAAAGCCCTTCGCCTGATCGTCACACTCGGATAAGGCCTTGTTCTCCCTGTAAAGATTATTCAGATCCTTCACCAGTCTCTGGACACCTGCGTTTTCTTTCTGCTCCTCCAACCGCCACTCTACCTGACGCATTTCGTTCCATTCCTTCTCTTCCGCCAGATCCTGTCCCATGAAGAGGAGCTTTTTCCCGGGATGAGTCATCATATAACCATAGGTCAGACGTAAGTTTGCAAGCTTCTGTGCTCTGTCTCCGGGCATTTTGCCAAGCAGGGTTCCCTTACCGTGTACCACTTCATCATGAGAAAATACCAGCATGAACTTCTCACTGTAGGCATAGATCATGCTGAAAGTGAGTTCTCCGTGGTGATGGCTCCGGAAATACGGATCGTATTTGATATAATCCAGATAGTCATTCATAAAGCCCATGTTCCACTTCAGATCAAAGCCCAGTCCACCCTCCTCCAGGGAACCGGTGATCATGGGGAATGCCGTACTTTCCTCTGCAATGGACAATACCCCCGGGTCTCTCTTTTTTAGAACAGAATTAAAATGCTTGATCATTTCGATGGCTTCCAGATTCTCATTCCCACCATACATATTAGGGATCCATTCCCCGTCCTGTTTGCCGTAATCCAGATAAAGCATACTGGCCACCGCATCCATCCGGATACCGTCCGCATGATATTTTTCCACCCAGAACAGCGCATTGGCGATCAGGTAATTGGATACCTGGGGACGGCCGTAATTGTAGATCAGAGTTCCCCAGTGAGGATGGCTTCCCTGCCTGGGATCCTGATGCTCATAGAGACAGGTACCGTCAAAACCGGACAATCCATAGGTGTCTCTGGGGAAGTGTGCGGGCACCCAGTCGAGGATCACGCCGATCCCAGCCTTATGCAGCTCGTTGATGAAGAACATAAAGTCCTCCGGTGTGCCGTATCTGGCGGTAGGTGCATAATAACCGATCACCTGATATCCCCAGGAGGCATCTAAAGGATGCTCCATGACCGGCATCAGTTCTACATGGGTGTATCCCATCTTTTTTACATAATCAATGACCTTCGGAGCGATCTCACGATAGTTCGCATAATCCTGCCCATCGTCCGGCGTCACAAAGCTTCCCAGATACATTTCATACACACTGACCGGAGCATTTCCACACTGGCAGGTTTCCCTTTTTTTCAAGAACTCACTGTCATCCCATGAAAAGTCTCGCAGATCAGCGATGACGGAAGCCGTCTCCGGTCTCTTCTGCGCTGCATTGCCGTAAGGATCCGCTTTGAGATAGGTCAGTCCGCTCTTGATCTTCAATTCATATTTATAGCAGTCTCCTGCCTCCGCACCGGGAATAAACAGTTCAAAAATACCGGAATCACCCAGCCGTCTCATCTGATGGATCCGTCCGTCCCATCCGTTGAAATCACCTACTACGCTGACACGCATGGCATTCGGTGCCCAGACAGCAAAATACGTGCCGTTATCCCCGTCCAGTTCCATGGGATGTGCCCCCAGCTTTTCATAGATGGTGTAATGAATGCCGGCGGCAAACCGATCCATATCTTCCTTTGTGATCTGCGGAACATGCCGGTACGCATCCCCACAGATCATTCTGTGGGCCTCACGCTCTTCTGTCTTTCCATATTCCACTACATATTCATAGGGTGCCATTTTCCCCGCATTTACCAGTGCAGCAAAATAGCCCTCCTCATCTGCCAGTTCCATGGGTACATCTGCCAGAAATGCTTCCCCTACCTGTCCTGTCTTCTTCCAGTGGATCGTTACCTTTTCCGCTCCCGGGAAAAATGCCTGTACCAGCATTTTGCTGCCCTGCTTGTGAGGTCCTAACAGTTCATGAGGATGATCACATTCGGAATAAGTGATCTCTTCTATCTTTGCCCAGTTCATCAGTTTATAAAGTTTGTTTGTCATATTCCCTCTTTTCTGCGGCGTGTAATCTGCTGCATTCTATTCTGTCACTATTTGTAACATTACCGTTCTATCTCATGCAGAAACAGACCACTGCGCAACTTCGGCTCGAACCAGGTGGACTTCGGAGGCATCAGACGCCCCGCATCCGCCACTGCAAAAAGTTCCCCAATGGAAGTAGGATACATGGAAAATGCCACCTTCATATCGGTATGTACTCTCCGCTCCAGTTCCGCAAGCCCACGGATACCGCCGACAAAATCGATCCGCTTATCGGTCTTAGGGTCTTTAATCCCCAGAACAGGATTCAACAGGTAATTCTGTAAAAGAGATACATCCAGGCCTTCCACAGCATCATCGCTACGAATCCCTTCCTTTGCGGTAAGGCAGTACCATTTATCCTCCAGATACATGCCGAAGGTACCTTTTTTCTCAGGCCGATAAGGAGTTTTTCCTCTTTTCTCCACAATAAAATGTTCTTCGGCCTTTGCCAGAAAAGTACCTGCATCCATACCGTTCAAATCTTTTACCACCCGGTTATAATCCAGGATCCGCAGTTCCTCATCCGGAAAGATCACCGACAGAAAATAATTGAATTCCTCTTTCCCCGTATAGTCCGGGTGCTGCTCTCTGCGCTTTAATCCAACCTTTACCGCTGAGGCACAACGATGATGACCGTCCGCAATATAGATGTCCGGGATCTTTGCAAACGCCTCTTCGATCATTGCCACATCCGCCTTGTCTGCAATCACCCACACCCTGTGTCCGATTCCATCCTCACTGACAAAATCATAGACCGGCGCCTGGTTTTTCATCTCTCCGATTTTCTCCTTCAGATCTTCCTCCGCCCGATACGCCAGGAAAATCGGTCCCGTCTGCATACTGCACGTATCCACATGACGAATACGGTCTTCCTCTTTGTCCGCCCTGGTATTCTCATGCTTTTTGATCACATTGTTCCGATAATCATCAATCGATGCACAGCCTACCACTCCGGTCTGACTGTGTCCATCCATCGTCAGTTCATACAGATAGAAACATGGCATCGGATCCTGTACAAATTTTCCTTCCTGGATTTTCTCCCGAAGCATCTGATCCGCTTTCTCATACACACAGTCCGCATACGTGTCTACTTCCTCTCCAAACTGCGTCTCCGCCCGGTCAACCGCCAGAAAAGATTCCGGATTCTTCTTCACCACTTCACAGGCTTCCTGACGGTTATATACATCATATGGAAGCGCCGCAATTTTCTCCTCCATTCCCTTGTAGGGACGATATGCCTTAAATGGTCTGATCTGTGCCATACTCCTACCTCCCAATTTCTTCTACATATAAATTTATTTTACCAAATACCTTCTCCTATCACAAGGTTATTTCCATAAACAAGTAGCCCACAGTTGGGGTAAGGACAAGCAGACTCTAAGCAGCCGTCGGTACTTAGCGAGGGTACTTTCCTCGCTTATGTACCGCTACGGTCTGCGTCCGAAGTGCAAACGGGTCTGCGGTTCTTAGCCCCAATGTGGGCTACGGGGATGATTCTTACCCCAGCCGGGGCTGCGGGGGTTTTATATCATTTTCTTATCCCAACTTATGGAACAAAATACAGTTGGGCATATTGACCTTCATTGCCGGTCCATTCATGATCATCGTTCCATGCTCCAGATCAATATGGAAGAAAGTCATCGTATTACTTTCATGATTCAAAGACACCAGAAACTTATTATCCGGGAAGAACTCCGCATCCTTCGGATACTCACCGCTGACCGGCAGCAGGAAGTTCTTCTTCAAAAGTCCCGTCTTCTTGTCTACATCAAATACGATAACAGAATTATCCCCTGCAATGGAACTGAGCAGATAATTGTAATCCAATGAAAAACTGAAGGCACTGGCACTGTTGGTATTGCCTCTGGTCAGCTTGATCAGCTCTACCGTCTGGATCTTCTCAAAGGTAGGATCGTTATTGTTGTCCGCATATTCGTAAACATCTATATAACACTTTAATTCATGGAGAATGTAAATATACTTGCCATCCTCGGAAATCTTGATATGACGGGGGGCTGATTCCATCTCACTGCGGATGATATCCTCCAGCTTTACCTTGCCCTTCTCCACATCAAAACGATATACATTGACATGATCCATACCCTGATCTGCCACCAGAAGATACTTATTATCATGTGTCATGCGGGCACAGTTGATATGGGGGCGGAAATTCCGCTCTGCCATACTGCCCAGACCCTTGTGGTAGATCTCATCAGTGATCTCGCCGATAGAACCGTCCTCTTTCAGTCTGAGTACCGTCAGCTTGCCGTCATGATAACCGGCTACAAACAGATACTGATCCGTATAATCCGTAGAAACATAGCAGCCTCTCATACCATTGATCGGTGCAAAGTTGATCAGCTCCAGATCTCCGTCCGGCTGAATGGTATAAGCCTCCACACCAAAATCCGTTATAGAATAAAGAAACTTTCCGTTATGGGAAATGGTCAGGTAGGAAGAGTTGGTGATCTCTACCTTATCTTTCTCCTTAAAACGGCCGTTTTTCATGTCCACATCATATATTCTGATGCCATGACTGTCCCCCTGTGTGTAACTGGAAACATAGGCAACATATTTTCCCTTGCTCATGACCGGATCCTCCTTAGCGTTCTATGTCTTTTTATGTTTATAAATATAGCACAATTCTAAAAATTGTGAAACATTTTTTCTGCAAAATTCCCTAAAAATACTTCTGTTGTTCCCCCAGGGTAAAGTTTATGTAAATCCGCCCGGAAAATGCAAAACTTCACATTGACTTTCCGTGTATTTACGTATAATATTAATTCGACTTGCAAAAAATTTTCATTTAGGTTTTTCGAGGATTTTTTGCAGGATTTTTTACATCAGGAAGGAAAAAATTGATGAAAAATGCTTTAGTCAATTTAGTGAACATTTCAAAATCATTTGACAATCAGATGGTTCTGGATGATCTCAATCTGTATATCCGTGAGAATGAGTTTCTGACACTGTTGGGACCCAGTGGCTGCGGAAAGACTACAACCCTTCGTATTCTGGGCGGTTTCGAGACCCCTGATAAAGGTCAGGTCATTTTCGAAGGCCGGGATATCACTAACCTTCCACCCAATAAACGCAATTTAAATACCGTATTCCAGAAGTATGCTCTTTTCCCTCATATGACCATTGCGGAAAACATTGCTTTCGGATTAAAGATCAGCGGTAAAAGCAAATCTTATATTAATGATAAAATTAAATATGCCCTGAAGTTAGTCAATCTGGACGGTTTCGAAAACCGTATGCCGGATTCTTTAAGCGGCGGCCAGCAGCAGCGTATCGCCATTGCCCGTGCTATTGTAAATGAGCCAAAGCTTCTGCTCCTGGATGAGCCCCTTGGTGCTTTGGATCTGAAGCTGCGTCAGGACATGCAGTATGAGCTGATCCGTCTGAAAAATGAGTTGGGAATTACCTTTATCTATGTCACCCACGATCAAGAGGAGGCTCTGACCATGTCCGATACCATCGTGGTCATGAACCAGGGCTACATCCAGCAGATCGGTACTCCCGAGAGTATTTACAATGAACCTGAGAACGCTTTCGTTGCTGACTTTATCGGTGACAGCAATATCATCGGTGCTACCATGATCCGGGATCGTCTGGTAGAGATCCTCGGTGCCCGCTTCGACTGTGTAGATACCGGTTTCGGTGAGAATAAGCCTGTCGATGTAGTCATCCGTCCCGAGGATGTGGAGCTGGTAGCTCCGGAAGAAGGCATTATTCAGGGTACCCTGATCCATTCCATTTTCAAGGGTGTACATTATGAAATGGAAGTTATGGCAAATGGCTTTGAATGGCTGGTACAATCCACGAAGATGGTTCCCGTTGGGACCAAAGTCGGCATCAAAGTGGATCCATTCAATATTCAGATTATGAAAAAGCCGGAATCCGAGGATGAGGAGGCCATTGGAGTCAATGAATAAAAAATTGTTATCGCTCCCTTTTATCTTCTGGTCAGCCATGTTTGTCATCGTGCCTCTGTGCATGGTCTTCTACTATGGTCTGACCGATAAGAGCGGTGCTTTTACGCTGGATAATATTCTGGCGATCGCAACCGCCGAGCATTCCAAGGCTCTGTGGGAGGCTCTGAAGTTATCCGTGATCAGTACGGTGATCTGCCTGCTTCTGGCATATCCTCTTGCCATGATCCTGTGTAACATGAACGTCAACCAGAATTCATTTCTGGTATTGATCTTTATCCTGCCTATGTGGATGAACTTCTTGCTTCGTACCCTGGCTTGGCAGACTTTGCTGGAAAAGACTGGTGTCATCAACAGCATCCTCTCCGTCCTGCATCTGCCGGCGTTAAATATTATCAATACACCCTCTGCCATCGTACTAGGTATGGTATACAACTTTTTGCCTTTTATGGTACTGCCTCTTTATAATGTACTGGTCAAGATCGACAAGAATGTGATCAATGCCGCCTATGACCTGGGTGCCAATGGTGTACAGACTTTCTTTCGTATCATCTTCCCCTTAAGTCTGCCCGGCATGTTCAGCGGTATCACTATGGTATTTGTCCCCGCCCTGACTACTTTCGTCATCAGCAAAATCCTGGGGGGCAGCAAGATCCTGCTCATCGGTAATGTCATCGAACAGGAATTCACTCAGACCGGTAACTGGAATCTGGGAAGCGGACTGTCCATCGTATTGATGTTGTTCATCATCTTCAATATGGTGATTTCTGTGATCACGGATAAAGAAGGGGAGGCGAACACATTATGATCAAAACAACGGCACAAAAAGTATATCTGGGACTGATTTTCATCTTTTTATACGCCCCCATTATCACCCTGATCGTGCTCTCCTTCAACGCCAGTAAAACCCGGGCAAAATGGGGTGGTTTTACGACCAAGTGGTATGCGGCATTGTTCCGGAACGAGCAGATCATGCAGGCACTGTGGAATACACTGGCGCTGGCAATCTTATCTGCGCTGATCGCCACTCTCATAGGTACGATCGCCTGCATCGCCATGCAGTCCATGAAGCGTACCAGCCGTGCTGTCCTCATGGGAATCACGAATATTCCCATGCTGAATGCGGAGATCGTTACCGGTATCTCCCTGATGCTTCTGTTCCTCAGCTTTGGTATAAAGTTTGGCTTCGGAACTATTCTGCTTGCACACATTACCTTTAATATTCCTTATGTGATATTAAGTGTAATGCCCCGTATGAAGCAGTTGAACCCCAGCACATATGAGGCCGCCCTTGACCTGGGTGCTTCCCATACCTACGCCTTTTTCAAGGTGGTATTTCCGGATATCCTGCCGGGTATCCTGTCCGGTTTCCTCATGGCATTTACCATGTCACTGGATGATTTTATCATTACCCACTTTACCAAAGGTCCCGGTGTCGACACACTGTCCACCAAGATCTACACTGAGGTAAAGAAGGGCATCAAGCCGGAAATGTATGCATTGTCTACCATCATTTTTGTAACGGTACTGGTTCTGCTTTTACTGGTGAACTACATGCCAATGGTAAAGAAAAAGAAATAATTCTTTGAAAATAGATTCAGGAGGAAAAGAAATGAAAAAATTTATTGCACTGCTTCTGTGCGGTATCCTTACCGCAACTGCTCTGACCGGCTGTGGATCCTCTTCCGCCGGTGGCGAAAACGGCGAAGTCATCGTCTACAACTGGGGAGAATATATCGACCCTGAGACTCTCACTATGTTTGAGGAAGAAACCGGCATCAAGGTGGTCTATGACGAATTTGAAACCAATGAGATCATGTATCCAAAGGTGGAAGCCGGTTCATCCGCTTATGATGTGGTATGTCCTTCCGACTACATGGTACAGAAAATGATCGAGAATGATCTGATTCAGGAACTGGATTACGATAAGATTCCCAATGCCAAAGAAAACATCGGTGCCCAGTACTATGAACAGGCTGCTGCTTACGATCCCGGTAACAAATATTGTGTTCCTTATTGTTGGGGAACTGTAGGAATCATCTACAATAAAACCATGGTAGATACTCCTCCCACTAAATGGGCAGATCTGTGGGATGAAAAATATGCTGACAATATTCTGATGATGGATTCTATTAAAGACAGCTTCATGGTTGCTCTGAAGAAAAACGGCTTTTCTTCTAACAGTCTGGTGGAATCCGAACTCCAGATAGCTACTGATGATCTCATCGCCCAAAAGCCTCTGGTACAGGCATATGTTGTAGATCAGGTACGTGACAAAATGATCGGCGGTGAGGCTGCGATTGGTGTAATGTTCTCCGGTGATGCCATTTATGTGATCGGTGAAAATCCAGATCTTGATTATGTTATTCCTGAGGAAGGTACGAATGTATGGATTGACGGCTGGGTCATTCCCAAGAATGCTCCCAACAAGGAAAATGCGGAGAAATTCATCGATTTCATGTGCCGTCCCGATGTGGCTCTGAAGAATTTTGAGTACATCACCTACGGTACCCCAAATACCGCTGCAAGAGAGCTGATCGAAGATGAAGATCTGAAGAACTCTCCCATCGCTTTCCCTGATCTGACACAGTATCACAATCTGGAGACTTTCCTGTACCTCGGAGAGGATGGCGAAGAGCTTTTCAACAAATACTGGAAAGAAGTTATGTCTAACTAGGTTTTCAGCCAAATCAAGCCCCTGAACTGCCAAAACAGTTCGGGGGCTTTCCTGTTACTCACATATTCAGGAGTTCTGCTCACAGCCACAGGTCTCGCATCTTCCGTCATTTCTTCTGGAAAATGCCGGATCATCCACCGGTGTGAAATTCGGAAAATCCGGTCTGGGAGGTCTGAGATCTTTGTCTCTTTCGCCACATCCGTTTTCTTCGGATCTGCGTGCACCGCAGGAATTAGAGCTGCCACAGGAATTGCTATTTCCCCAGCAGCTGCAATTGCTGTTTCCACAGCTGCTACAACAGTTTCCACAGGAATTCCCGCCACAAAATAGTAACAATAACAGAATGATACAGTTCATAGGATCCTCTACTTACCACTGTTTTTTACTATTCTATTCTGCTTTTTCCAACCGGTGCCAGTCCATACAATGTTTATGCTGTACCAGTTCCTCCCTGATAAATTGAAAGGTCTTCTCCTCTCCCTGCTCTGCCAGCCGTTCCAGTACATACAATAATTTTGCCTTCGTCTCCGGATGAATGGGAGCCTTATCGGTCCCCTGATAATAGTAGTCTAACGGCGATCTGTCTGTATATTTTTCTCCCATGTATACCTTGCTGGCAGCGATCCGGTCCATGATCATTTCCGCAATATACTTATCCGGCATAGGCACCGGAGCCATTCCCCCTGGTAATGCCTGGATACTGTAATCGATCCAGTATTCGTAATGATGCTTATTTCTGCCCTTATGATGCAGCCAGGCACTGGAATAGCCGATGTCTTCCCGCTCCGCATTATTGGGACTGCGGGTTCCCTGGTAGTATTTCACTCCCACCCAGAACTCCGCAGGGCTGTATTTCGACATATCATGTAACAATCCCTGTTTGTATAAACCTACCCTAAAACATCCTTGTGCTACCAGAATCTTATGATATGTGATTGTTTTAAAATGTTTCCAGATATTCATTTCGTCCTATCATCTTTTTCCGGCAATGTCCGCTCTCTCTTCCCGGATCTTGTCGAAACTCTTTTCCCCTTTTCCTGTGGCATTGCAGCCACACCTTCATATACAGCAATGCTTCTGGGAGCAATGGTCCCCGTCTGTTCTCTGGACTGTTCTTCTTTTTCCTGCACCGTCAGCGTCTCTTCTGCCATTTCCGTTGCCAGTACAAGCTTCCATTCCATACCCTTCGGCAGCTTGGGAAATGCCAGTTTCTGCGGCTCCCAGTGCATATTCATGGCGACATAGAGAAAAGCATCTTCCGTGCCCTGTGGAGTCACCGCATATTTTCCGCAATACATCATGCCTACATGCCGGTTATAGCTTTCCGTCTGAGGTTTCCAGGCATTCTGTCCGTGATAAGACAGATCCGGATAACCACAGGATAAGGTATCCAGAATGCGGAGTTCCTCCTGCGGATGCAGGATTGGATGTGCTTTGCGAAAAGCGGTCATCTGTTTCCAGAATGCCAGCAGTTCCGCATTTTTTTCTCTGTCCTGCCAGTTCAGCCATGTGGTTTTGTTGTCCTGACAATAGGGATTATTGTTGCCCTGTTGGGAGTTTCCGAATTCATCCCCCATGAAGATCAGCGGCGTGGACTGGGTCAAAAGCAGCATACAGAATGCGTTCTGCAGTTGTTTTTTCCGAAGTGCCAGTACTTTTCTGCGTCTGGAGGGACCCTCTTCCCCGCAGTTCCAGCTGCAGTTATAGTCATTGCCGTCCCGGTTGCCTTCTCCATTGGCTTCATTATGCTTATGATCATAGGACACCATATCCATCAGGGTAAGACCATAATAATTGGACAGATAATGGATCCGCCCCATATTTGCGGGAATATGCCGCATCTCATACAATACTCCTGACAACATATTGTCATCGCCTTTGAGGTATCGCCGCATGGTATACAGATAATCATCCCGGTACTCCGCCATGTTGCGATATTCCGGCTTAACTGCCGGGTCATAGAGTTCCGACGTGTCAAAGGCATAATACCACAGCTTCGTTGTCGACAGTGCCGGATCCTTTGCCAGTGCCTGCGCAGGTACCTCTCCCATCAGGTGAAAACCGTCTACATGATAGGATAATACCCAGAATCGCAGAATATTCCCAATCTCTGCGGCATCCATTCCCTTCGGAAAATAAAACTGCAGGATCACTTCCATTTTGCGCTTATGGAATTCCTTTACCATACTGCGAAGTTCTTCTGACGGACTCTCTCCTGCCGCATAAGCCGCCTTGGGGGCATAATAAAAGCCCTCCCGGTAGCCCCAGTAATTTAACACCCGGTAGCCGGGCTGTCTGTCTCCCTTATCCTTTTCTCCGGCCACGGCAGCCAGTTCTCCAGAAGTCTTCGGTGTGATCTCCTCCGGTGTCTCATCGAATTCATAGACCGGCTGGAATTCCACAGTCGTAACACCGATCTCCTGCAGATAATCCAGTTTTTCCACAACGCCTGCAAAAGTACCTCGATGCTTCACGCCTGCGGAAGCATGCATTGTAAATCCCCGGACATGCAGACAATAGCAGACACTCTCTGCATAGGAAAGCATGGGTCTCACATCCTGTCCCCAGTCAAAATCCTCTCCCGGAAATATCGCAATACGGTCTGCATTCTTCCGCACTTTTCCGTAAGCAGGCTTACGGAAAAATCCCTGCGCATGCAGATCCTGCACAGGCGCATCTGCTTCGTAAAACTGATACCCGATCTTCTCCGGATCCAGTTCCAGATATTTGCAATACACATTGCCCATCCGCTCATCCTGCGAAAAAGGGATTCTGTGCAGTTTCTTTCCACTCTTCCTGTCGTATAAGATAATGCCGCAATCCTTTTTCCCGGATGCATAGGCGAAACGGATGGCTCCGTCCTCCACGTGTGCTCCCAGCGGATAAGGTTTTATTGCATGCTTTTTCTCTGTCATTGTCACACTCCATGTTCTCGCTATGATCATTTACTGTCTTTTTCTCATTTTTTATTATAGTCTGTAACCGTAAGAAAAACAAGCATTGCAAGAATATCCGTAAGCGGTTATAATAAGGGAACAAAGTACTGTTTCACCCAATAAAACATAACAGGAGGATTTCCATGGGTAAAAAAGATAGCTATGAAGATGAAGAAATGACCGTTGAACTGGAGCTGGAAGACGGCACCGTTGTGAATTGTGCCATCATTACCATTCTCACAGTAGACGCAAAGGATTATATCGCATTAATGCCGTTGGATGAAGACGGTGAAAACGAAGATGGTGAGGTATGGTTCTACGGATACTCCGAGAATCCGGAGGATCCTGATGAAGAACCCAATCTCGCATATATCGAAGATGATGATGTCTATGAAAAGGTTGCCGATGCTTTTGATGAATATTTAGATAACTGTGAATTTGACGAACTCATCGACGATAACGATTCAGAGGAATAAGAAATCTGGAAGGGAACCTGGGACGCTCTCTCGTGCCTGTAAGGCAGAGAAGTTCCAGGCTCTTTTTTGCCCTTGTCATGGCCACATAGAAAATCCTGCGCTCTTCCTCGCACTGTTCCGGATCCGGCAGCGTCCCATGGGGAAACATTTTCTCATTGCAGTCCGGGATCCAGACGTGATCGAATTCCAGCCCCTTTGCCGCATGTACGGTAAGCAATCTTACACAATCTTTTCCTTTCTCTTCAGAGAGTGTGTATTGTTCTTTCCCCTGTAATATCCTTTCATAGGCTGCCTGTGCTTCCTGCCACTCACGTAACTCTTTATAATGCCCCGCATCCTCTGTGATCCATTCCAGGATTCCGATCCATTCCTCCGTTTTATCGCCCTGCTCCAGCCTTGCTTTCTGCCGCAGCCAGGCTTCATAACCGCAGGCCTTCCGCAGAAACAGGATGGCCATTTTCAGATCAGTCTCTTTCACAAACTGCATCTGCCTTTTCAGCATTCTGACCGCCTCACAGGGTTTTCTGAAATTATCGTCTCCCATCTCCGAACGCCGGCTCAAATAATAATTTTCCGCCCCCTCCAGCGATACCTCTTTTCCGAAAGCTTCTCTGGAAATGCTGCGAAACGGTTTGTTCATAATGCGCAGATACTCTTCCCTGGCTGCAGCCCCATGTGCTATACGCAAATAAGCGATAATGTCCCGCACAATAAAGTGTTGATACAGATTCTGCGTCTTTTCTTTCATCAGAAACGGCACACCCTCTCTGGTTAATTTAGCAGCAACTCCCTGCATGGATAAATTGGTCCGGAATAACACCGCACAGGATTCTCCGGAAGGTTGTTTCTTTATCTGCGTGATCAGATATTGCAGTTGTTCCGGTGCCTCCCTAAATTCCCGGACACACACACACTGCTCCTGCTGTCCCTTTTGACGGCGGTTCGCCTCACAGGCGATCAGCTGCTTGGGGAAGCGATTCCGATTCTCATTAATGACCGACAGCGATGCGTCTACAATTTCCTGCCTGCTGCGGTAATTGGTTTCCAAAAGAATTCTTTCTGCATGAAATTCTTCTTCAAACATTCTCATGCAGTCCGGTTTTGCTCCTCGGAATCCATAAATTGCCTGATCGTCATCTCCTACAGCAAACACATTCCTGTGTTTTTCCGCCAGAATCCGCACGATACTGTACTGTCTGTAATTAATATCCTGAAATTCATCAATCAGGATATGGCTGAATCTTTTCTGCCAATACTCCCGTTGCAGAGCATTTTTTAGTAACAATTCCTCACATTCCTTGAGCATGTCATCAAAATCAAGACCATTTTCTTTCCTTCTTATTTCTTCATACTGTTGGTATACTTGGGGGAAAAATTCCTGCCACTGCGGCGTAATTTTTTTCTGGGCTGCTTCCTTTTCTCCCGTGTTTTTATAGAACCCAATCGCTGCGAGAAAGCTTTTCGCCACTTCCGAAAGTTCTGCCTGTGCCGTACCGGAATACTCTTTTACTTTTTTCAGAATGGGGATGATCAGATTGATTTTTTGCCTGTCATTTAAAATATTGCCTGACGTAACACTGCCCGACTTTAGCAGTATCTGATAGAAAACAGAATGGAATGTTCCAAAATTGACGGTATTACTTAACGGAGAAGTTATTGAAAAACGCTGTTTCATGGAAATTGCCGCTTCTTTTGTGAAAGTAATTACCAGAATCTTTTCCGGTGATACTTTTTTCTCCTGCAGCAGATAAAGGATCCTCTTTGTAATGGTAAATGTCTTGCCGGAGCCCGGGCCCGCCAATAATAACAGCGGACCCTCTCCGAACGTTACAGCCTTCCTTTGGGAAGGATTACACTCTGTAAGATCAAACATTTGCCTTGAGTAATTCGATTCCTTTGCGGATTCTCTTCAGGGATTCCTCTTTTCCAAGGACTTCCATAATCTCCGTAGCACCGGCAGGTGTCATCTGCTTGCCGGATACTGCGGTACGGATGGGCCACATTACGTAGCCGTTCTTACAGCCTTTTTCCTCCACATATTTTACAAGAGTCTGATACAGTCCGTCATTACTGTAATCCTCCTGTGCTTCCAGAACCGGAAGCAGGTCAGTGAGCACTTCCAGAGAACTCTCACTGTTGGTCTTCATCTTTTTATGCGTGTACATTGCCACATCATACTCAGGAAGCTCCTCAAAGAAATCCACAAGCTCCGCAATATCGGGGAATACTTCGATTCTTGTCTTAACCATTGCGGCAATCTTCTTTAAGTCTAACGGCTTCTTGATGGTCTCCTTCAGATAAGGCTCTGCCATCTCATAGAACTTGTCGAAATCCATTGCCTTCAGATACTCACCGTTCATCCAGCGGAGTTTTACAATGTCAAATACCGCAGGGGATTTGCTGATACGATGATAATCAAACTCTTTGATCAGCTCATCCAGGGAAAAGATCTCACGATTATCTTCCGGACTCCATCCCAGTAATGCCACATAGTTGACAATTGCTTCCGTAATAAATCCCTGATCGATCAGATCCTCAAAAGAAGCATGTCCGCTTCTCTTGGACAGCTTTTTATGATTTTCATCCGTAATTAACGGCAGATGAATATATACCGGTACCTGCCATCCGAAAGCTTCATACAGACGCACATACTTCGGTGAAGAAGACAAATACTCGTTACCTCTGACAACGTGGGTGATATTCATGGTATGATCGTCTACTACATTTGCAAAATTGTAGGTAGGATATCCGTCGGATTTGATCAGGATCATATCATCCAGCTGGGAATTGTCTACCGTAATATCTCCGTACAATTCATCATGGAACGTTGTTGTACCTTCTTTCGGATTATTCTGACGGATAACAAAAGGCTTGCCTGCCGCAAGGTTTGCCTCTACTTCCTCCTTGGACAGATGCAGGCAATGCTTGTCATACACAGTGATCTCCTTACCGTCTACGACTTCTGTCTTCAGGGACGCCAGTCTCTCCTTATCGCAGAAGCAGTAATAAGCCTCGCCCTTATCGATCAGTTCCTTAGCATATTTCATATAGATACCGGTCTTCATACGCTCACTCTGGACATAGGGGCCGTAACCTCCGTCCTTATCAGGGCCTTCGTCATGTACCAGACCGGTCTTCTCCAGGGTACGATAGATGATCTCGGTAGCACCTTCCACATAACGTTCCTGATCCGTATCCTCGATACGAAGCATGAAGTCTCCGCCTGCATGCTTTGCAATCAAAAATTCATATAATGCGGACCGCAGGTTACCTACATGCATCTTGCCGGTAGGGCTGGGTGCGTATCTTGTTCTGATCTTTGTCATTTTCTCCTCATTTCCGTACAGAATCTGTTTCCGGCATATTCCTTCCCGGGAATTACTTCCGTACATATATATTCCTTGTTCTCTTTCTCTCTGAAAGCAGAACCACTTTCTTATTTTACCGCCTTTTTCCCAAAACTGCAACCGTTAAGACAAGGATTTCGGATGCGGCAGATTCCAACGATAATGCGCTGCCAGGAAACGAATTGCCATGACGATAAATGCGCCGATGAAAACCGCCGGCAGTCTTCCCCACTCCCTGTAGATCCACACGCAGCCCAGTGCTCCCACAAGGGATGCGCAGGCATAGATATGTTTGACGAAGATATACGGCTCCTCTCCCGCCATCATGTCGCGCATCAGACCACCGCCCACACCGGTAAGCATGCCGATGAATACCAGCAGGAAGCTATTCCACTCATATCCATTGTCAATTCCGGTCATCACTCCCAGTGTCGTAAAAATCCCCAGTCCTACGGAGTCCATGATCAGCATGGCTTTATCGTAAAAAGTACCCATTTTACCGCTCAGAAGATCCTGTTTCACATAGAGCAGGACAAAAATTGCGAGTGCAGTAGCTACCGATACCTCCACATAGACCGGCTTCCGCAATGCCGAAGGAAGCTTTCCTAAGATCACGTCACGGGTCATTCCGCCGCCTACTGCCGTCACTACCCCCAGTACACAAATGCCGAAGATATCCATCCTCTTTCTGATTCCCACCATGGCACCTGACGCTGCAAAAGCAATGGTTCCCAAGATTTCCATACAAAATATAATACTGTCCTGAACATTCATAAAATAGATTTTCTCCTAAAAGTTTCTCCACGCTATTTTATAGTATCTTTCCCGAAATAACAATATCCAATTTCATCTTTTTGCCCATAAGAAAACCGCCACAGTCCTGTGACGGTTTCATTTTTGAAAATCGTTTTTACTACCTTTTTTCCAGTTCTACCATTTCCTGATCCACGCTTTCATCGGGGACTTTTTTCTCGGCTTCGTTTTTGAACTTATCTACTGCCCTTGCAGCCACAGGAATTGCGATATTCGTTCCAGCTCCGGCGATACAGCCACCGGGGCAGGCCATACCCTCGATCAGGCAGCCGTTCATCTTACCTGCCTTGGCAAGGAGCAGGGCCTTCTTACATTCTGCCAGGCTCTCCGCATGCTGGATATTCACAGGTGTACCGGGATAATATTTCTCGATGCAGTCCTTGATAGCATTGGCAACACCGCCTGCCACACCATAACCTCTTCCGGCAGAGGTGGCATCCTTCATCTCGTCCATAGCTTTAATCTCATCCAACAGAATTCCCTTGGCTTCGAACATACCGGTCAGTTCCTCAAAGGTGATGACAAAATCCACATCTGATCGAACGGTACGTCTGCTGGCTTCCAGCTTCTTGGAAGCACAGGGTCCGATAAATACCACGGAAGCATCCGGGTGTTCCTGCTTGATCAGCCGGGCAGTGGCCACCATAGGCGTCAGCTCATTGCTGATCTTATCAATGGTCTCCGGGAACAGATTCTTCGCCATCACGGACCAGGAAGGGCAACAGGAAGTCAGGGCAAACTGTTGCTTACCGGTGGCTACTTCCTTCACATAATGTTCCGCTTCTGCCATACATCCCATATCCGCACCAAGAGCGGTCTCATATACATCAGCAAATCCCAGTTCCTTCAGTGCCGTCTTAAACATCTCCGGTGTTACTTTGGGTCCGAATTGTCCTGCAAAAGCCGGTGCCACCTGAGCAATGATCTTACGTCCGGACTGCATGGCACGGATCAGCTGGAAAATCTGGGACTTATCGGCAATGGCACCGAAGGGACAGCTTACCATACACTGACCGCAGGAAACACATCTCTCATTATCAATAACGGCTCTTCCTACATGATCGGATTTGATAGCAGCTACACCACAGGCTGCCTTACAGGGACGCTCTTTATGGCAGATAGCATCATATGGACAGATCTCACGGCATTTTCCACACTTAATACATTTATCCTGATCAATGACGGATTTTCCGTTTTTCATAGAGATTGCGCCCTTAGGACAAACGCTCTGGCAGGGATGTGCCAGGCACCCCATGCAGGAACTGGTCACCTCATAACGGTTCTCCGGGCAGGCATTGCATGCCGAAGGAATAACCTGCATCAGAGGGGGTTCATAATATTTTTCATCAATATTGCTCTCTTCCAGACCTTCTGTCAGATGTCCGGGACGCTCACGATTCTCCGGACGTAAGCTCATCCCCATAGCCAGACGGATGCGCTCACGGATGATCGCTCTGTCACGATAAACGCTCTCCCAGAACTCAGACTCTTCGTAATCTACGATTTTATAAGGCAGTGCCTCCATATCATCCTTCAGATTCTTGGAATTATAAGCCAGATTGGCTACTTCCTTGAACACTTTTCTTCTCCGCTGTCTGACCGGTGTATCGATCCCTCTCATGCTGCTCATATCACATTACCGCCTTTTGATATTTTTTTAACACACTAACCATATTAAACCATATCATATTTATAAATGCAAGAAAAATATCAATAAAAAAATATCTATATTGTGCTCATTCAGCACAATATAGATATCTTTTTCATTAAATAGTACCAACCTTATGTATGGACAATCACTTAAATATCTATTCAAAATAATTGTCTTAATAAATTGTTATTTAATGCCTTTTTATTTTTTAGGTCTTTTAGGCTGATGAAGAATTGCAATGCAAAATGAATTGCCCGATTTGTGTCAATGCATATACATAATGTTCTTTCATTTCCTTTTCCTTTTCAAATAAATTGTCTTTTTCCATCTCATCTACTATGGAGCCGACTATCATTTCAACCACATCTATGCCCCCTTTTATAAAATCATATCAAATTTTTTTGCCTGTTCAATCATTTCTGCAGAAAGTGAACATTTATTGCAGAAATTGACAACAAATCTCCTCCTTGAATCACCTTCTAATTAATAGGACTCAATAATATCCCTTTTATTACCTAATGTTTTTTCTTCATAAAGGTATAATAATAGAAAAGTAAAATTGATCTTCATCATTTTGAATTACATATTCCCCATTATATTTTTCCACAATTCTTATAATGTTTTTTATTCCTACACCATGCTCATCCTGATTTATCATTTTAGTAGTAGCGATTTCATTATTATGATATATAATCATTTGATTACATGTATTTTTTACTGATAAAATTATCATCTGTTCTTCCATCATAAACTTGAACTTAATTACTTTTTTACCAATGCAATTTTCGCAGGCTTCAATTGCATTGTTTAACAGATTAGCCAAAATCACAACCAAATCTTCATCTTCCATTTTTATGTTAGATAAATCATTAACTTTAAAGACAAAGACTATATGCTTGTTAATAGCTTCTTCATATTTTGTATTTAAAATTGCATTTACTACTACTTGATTCGTGTTTATTGCATTTCGCTCTTTGAAAAAGCCCTTACTGATTTTACTAACATAATCTACTGCCCGATCATATTCTTTGTCTTTGAGCAACGCTTCTATACACAATATTTGATTTTTAAATTCGTGCGATTTTCTTTTTTGTATGTCAAAGTTTTCCGAAACAGATCGATACATGTGAATCTGATTTTTAACCTGCAATTCAAGCATTTCCTTTTCATGCAGCTTTGCATCCCGAATGACTATATCATTAATTAAATAATATACAAATACATTCATTACCACCATTCCAAACGAAATAGAATATAAAGCATTTGCTTGCATTTCATTTTCAGTATATTGAAATTCCATTAGTAATGTAATTATTGTAATAATAGTAAATACAGGAAAAAAAAGGAACTTTGTCCATTCGGCGTCTGTCAGTACTTCTGTTGACTTTTTGCCAAATTGTTTTTTTATTAGTATGATGCAAAGAAAAGAAATAACTTTACTAAAAATAATAATTAAATTCCCCTCAAGTGCATATTCTTGAGTTACTATTCCCTCTCTGGATACGATTGCACTATTTCCTGCATAAACTAAATAATCCACTAACATCAATAATCCTTGATATAATATTGCAAACACCGCAGACTTTACTAAGCTTATTTCAAAATAGAATCGCATGATAATAGCAGTTGACATTATTGCACATAGTTGCTTAAGGACAATCCATTTTGATAATGTAAAACCGCATATATAATAAATTGCAATCAACAAAACTAATAATATTGTTCTTTTATACTTTCTATTTTCCCCAGAGCTATCGCAAAAACTTTCAAAAAATATTTTGCAGCAAATAACTTCAAATGCAATTATTGCTAAACTAAAAAAATATGTAAACATAAATTACACTTCTCCTTTATATACAATAAATGCACTTTTAACATCCTTATACCTTGCTCTTGGTACAACAAGTTTCTGATTGTTATTCAGTATTACACTATAGCCTGTAATACTCTTTATATGTTTTAGATTTACCAGAAAACTCTGATGAATCCTTATAAATTTATATTCCATCATTTCCCTTTCCATATCATTTAATGTTGCATACAATGTATATATCAAAACCTTATCTTCCATAATATGAAACTCAAGTTTATGCAATCTGCTTTCTATATATAGTATCCTATCAACCTGTACATTTTTTTCACATTCGTTAAATTTAAAATACTTTTTTAATACAATGTAATTCATTTTATGTAAAATTGTGTCCATACACTCATATATAGACTCATCAAAATTAATAGTATTCTTCAATAAATATCTTGTCGCATCTACCTTATAACCTTCTAATGAATAATTTACGTAAGCAGTTACAAATACAATATATATATCCATACTATACTCTCTAATTTTGTGTGCAGTCATAATTCCATCTATCTCATCCATATTAATGTCGAGAAAAATAATATTATAGCCAAGTAAATCTGTCCCCAAGCCAAGTAATTCTTTCCCCGAATTAAACATATCAATTTCGGATGAAATATCCTTTTCAGATAAATATTTTAATACATATTTTTTAATATTTTCTCTAAACAACTTTTCATCATCACATATTGCTATTCGTAACATAATTTCCCCTTTCCCTTACTTTTTTACTATATGGGTGGCAATATCGTCTGTTTTTCGTTTATGCTACAATAATTATTTTGAAAACAAATAAGAAATTCTTTAGAATAAGACTATCTATACTTTCCAATTATTTGATATAAGTCAGAATAGCAAGCTTGATATATCATTTTTGCACTCTGTAATGTCATATTAGTACGACTGAAATTCAAAATCAATAGCTTGGAAGAACTCAAATATTTATCACAGGAAGTTGAAAATTACATTATATTAATTTTTGATAATAAAATGAAGGCTGAAAACCATAGATATGTTTTCAGTCTTCATTATTATCTGCTTATATTCATTTTTGAATAATCCACTGATCGTTTGCGGGATCATACAAAAAAATAGTCTTTCCATCCATCGTTATTGCATAGTTATTAATCAGTCTGCTTCCAACCTCCTCAACATTTTCTTTATATCTTACTTCGAATCTATACACTTCATTATTATCAATTTCACCAACAACCGGATCGGTTGGTTCAAGACTATACTCTTCTTCCCATTGATTAGCACTTTTCAAGTACTCTTGCAAAATTCTTTCGGCGTCCATCATAGAGGTCGTTGGCAAATCATTTTTCCCACACTTTATGCATATACTAAAAATAACTATTACAATAATTCCAATGCTGATCAGCAAATATTTTTTAGACATTTTTGTCTCCTGTCATTATTACTAACTATAACGGAAAATTCGATAACATTTTTCCATTATAAATTTCTAAAAATAGAACATTGGCTGAATGAGTGCTTTCATTACTGGCACATGTGTATGGCGTATACTTATAAATATCAATTTCATCAATATTTTCCTCTTCATCATAAGAAATATTTTGTATAGTATCGTCATTATCAGCAATAGAAATTAATTGTCTTGTATGCTCCGCAGAATATCCCTCTGCATAAATAAACTCTGCAACACATCCGCCTACTCATGACTTTTTGCAAAACACTTTAATATTTATATATCTCTTTATCTAAATAGTAATATTTTTTTCATTACAAACAATATCTTTTGCAGAAAGTAACTGTTTTTTGCAGAAAATGATCAACTATATCAGTTCAAGTCTCAGTTTCGTCCAGAATAAAATAGGCATGTATCAATTCTACGGTTCTCCAAAGGAGATTTGCCTGTAAAATAAAAACAGAACCCTCCGTATTTTACGGAAGATCCTGTCTGTAGGATCCTGTATTTATTTGCTCATAACGACTCTCTTGAAGTTCTTCTTACCTCTGCGAACTACCAGACCCTCTCCGTCAAACTGCTCGGGAACGTAAGCGGTCTTCACATCGGTAATCTTCTCATCCGCTACGACAACACCTCCCTGTTCTACCGCACGTCTTGCCTCACTGCGGGATGCAGACAGTCCGGATTTTACCAGGACACTGAGAATATCAATCTTACCATCGGTAAAGTCTGCCTCAGTCAGTTCACTGGTGGGCATCTCTGCGGCATTGCCGCCGGTAAACAGTGCTCTTGCGCTTTCCTGTGCCTTTTTAGCCTCATCCTCGCCATGTACCAGATTTGTCAGCTCGTATGCCAGAATTTCCTTCGCCTGGTTCAGCTGGCTGCCTTCCCATTTATCCATCTCATCGATCTGCTCCAAAGGAAGGAATGTCAGCATGCGCAGGCACTTAAGGACATCTGCGTCTGATACATTTCTCCAGTACTGGTAGAACTCGAAAGGAGTGGTCTTGTTGGGATCCAGCCACACGGCACCCTTCTGGGTCTTACCCATCTTCTTGCCTTCGGAATTCAAAAGCAGAGTGATCGTCATAGCGTAAGCATCCTTACCCAGCTTTCTGCGGATCAGTTCCGTACCGCCCAGCATATTGCTCCACTGGTCATCTCCGCCGAACTGCATGTTACAGCCGTATTTCTGATATAAGGTCAGGAAGTCAAAACTCTGCATGATCATGTAGTTGAACTCTAAGAAGCTTAACCCCTTTTCCATTCTCTGCTTGTAGCATTCAGCGGTCAGCATACGGTTGACACTGAAATGCGCGCCTACATCTCTTAACAGTTCCACGTAATTCAGATCTAACAGCCAGTCGGCATTGTTGACCATCAGAGCCTTGTCCTCGCCGAATTCGATGAAGCGTTCCATCTGGCGGCGGAAGCACTCGGCGTTATGATTGATCTCTTCCGGCGTCAGCATTTTTCTCATGTCGGTCTTGCCGGTCGGATCGCCGATCATCGTCGTGCCGGTTCCAAGTAGCGCAATCGGTCTGTGACCTGCCATTTGCAGCCGCTTCATGATGACGAGCTGCAAAAAGTGTCCGACATGCAGACTGTCGGCAGTGGCATCGAATCCGATATAAAAGGTTACCGACTCATTGTCAAACAGCTTTTGGATTTCTTCTTCGTTTGTGGTCTGGGCAATCAGTCCCCTGCGTTTCAATTCTTCAAACACAGTCATTTTTTCCTTTCT